>Ga0307966_1000313_pt1 | contig 39944 bp, 29 predicted proteins | sample OrgLakmetagen646_FD_203141 | JGI IMG/M metagenome (GOLD analysis project Ga0307966, IMG submission 203141) | Saline water microbial communities from Organic Lake, Antarctica - #646 | ecosystem: Environmental > Aquatic > Non-marine Saline and Alkaline > Saline | place: Antarctica: Organic Lake... | reverse complement strand
CCTTTTATGGAGTTATCCACGTGCGATTCTGCCGCAAGATGAAATACTCCCTCAGGCTTCCAGTTTTGCACCACTCTCCTCACTTCCCTACGGTCTGTCAAATCCATCTTTTTAAAATGGTAGCGGCGGTCGTGTTTCAGCGAATCCAGATATGAGATGTCCGACGCGTACGTCAGCTTATCGATGTTCAGTATTTCTGCATCCGGATAGTGATCATGCAGGTGCAGAATTAAATTAGAACCAATAAATCCCGCCCCGCCGGTTACAATTAATCGCATAGTTTAAATTATTAAAACAGGTTCTTTTCGTCAACATCTTTCAGCAGCGGTAACTTACTGTCTTTATCAGACACAACCGGGTCAGAAATGTTCCAGTCTATATCCAATTCCGGATCATCCCATCGTACGCCCCGTTCAAGCTCGTTGCTATAATAATCGTTGCACTTGTAGTAAACAGTTGCCTCATCAGACAACACTGAAAAACCGTGAGCGAACCCTGAGGGTACATACAACATATGCCGATTTTCATCGCTCAGCACCGTAGTATAATGCTGCTTAAAGGTTGGGGAGTTACGGCGCATGTCCACGACAACATCCAGTATTGATCCGCTTGTAACCATCACAAGTTTAACCTGAGACGCCGGCGGAAGCTGATAGTGAAGGCCGCGAAGTGCATTTTTCTTAGACCGCGATATGTTATCCTGTACAAACGAGACATGGATACCCGCTTCTTTGAAAATATGTTCTCTGAACACTTCCACAAATTCACCGCGTTCGTCGCGGTGCGGTGTGGGCTTCATCAAAAGTATCGGCTCAAGTTCAGTTTTTTCAATAATCATGATCTAGTTCATTTATTTGGCTCAATAACTTCTTAAGACCTTTTTTCCATCCAATGGTTTCAAGGCCCAGTTCCTCAATCTTTTGCGTATTCAGTAAAGAAAATACCGGGCGTTTTGCCTTCATTGGAAATTCAGCAGAAGATACAGCTTCCATCGTCGTGTTGCTTCCGGTTAACCGAATTATTTCCTGCGTTAATTCAAACCAGGACGTTGAACCTTTTGAACTTATGTGAAAATATCCCGACTGATTCATCGTCACGAGTTTCATTGTTTTTTCCACGGCGTCGAAGCAGTAGGTCGGAGAACCTGTTTGATCATCAACCACCCGAAGGTTCTCTTTTTCTTGCGACAGGCGCAGCATAGTTTTTATGAAATTATTTCCAAACCGTCCACACAGCCATGAAACACGGATAATCATCCAGCGGTCTGCAAATTTTTCAATCGCAACCTCACCCCCTCTCTTCGATTCTCCGTACACATTTCGCGGCGATGGCGGATACTCTTCGTCATAGCCCCGGGGAAGTTTTTTCTGATCAGCCACACTTCCTTCAAACACATAATCTGTGCTGAAATGAACCAAATAAACCCGGTGCCGTTTGCAGGCGTGCGCCAGATTTTGAGCACCAATCTCATTTATGCTGTGTGCATCGGCGGGATTGTCCTCAGCACCGTCTACATCCGTGTAAGCCGCACAGTTAATGAGCAGGTCCGGCTTTTCGTCGGACAACACGCTGTGGATGTTGTAACTATCGGTTATGTCGAGAGCTGATGAATCATATGCACAGACCTCATGATCCGACTCTCGTAAGTAATGAACCCATTCCCGGCCAAGCTGTCCGCCTGCGCCGGTGATTAAAATCTTCATCTGTCACTCCAGTTTATAAGCCAGTTGATTTGCGATTTTATACGATTCGGGAGTTCCGGCATCCGTCCACCAGCCATCCAATACCGAGAATCTCATCTCATCATTGTTGATATAATGGTTGTTCACATCGGTAATTTCAAGCTCGCCCCTGCCGGAGGGTTTTAATGTTTTAATAAGATCAAAAACTGCGGCATCGAACATGTAGATTCCCGTTACCGCGTAATCTGATTTTGGCCGATCGGGCTTCTCCTCAATACCCACAATTTTATCGCCGTCCAGTTCTGCGACACCAAAACGCTCGGGATCCTCAACTTTTTGAAGCAGTATTTGACCACCCGATCCCGGGTAGTTTTTCAACGCCTTATCCAGTGAGGTTTTAAAAATGTTGTCCCCCAGGATGACGGTCATGCTGTCGCTGCCAACAAAATTTTCGGCGAGACCAAGCGCCTGCGCAATTCCTCCCGCTTCATCCTGGACCTTATAGGTGAACCGGCATCCAAAATCTTTACCGGAGCCCAGCAGGTTCACCACAGCGCCCATATGTTCGGTACCGGTAACAATCAGGATCTCTTCCATTCCCGCATCTAATAACTTTTCGATGGGATAATATATCATCGGCTTTTTTCCGACCGGTAGCAGGTGCTTGTTTGTCACTTTTGTGAGAGGGAACAGGCGTGAACCGGTTCCGCCGGCAAGTACAATACCTTTCATATTATGATGTTTGATTTGTGATTGAACATTGCCACAAGGTGATCAAAATATAAAGAATAAGATGGATTCTAATGATTTTTATTAATCGTTTGGTTGCCTTGAAGATAACAACATTGGGGCAATACACTCAATTATGATTCGGTTAGAACAAAGAATGGTTTTTAATACATGAAACCTATTGCTATCGCGGTCTCAATTCTGCAATCGCTCATACGAAGAGGAGTGCGACGGATCTACATCCCGCAGAAGATTATAAGCTTCCAGACGTGTTTGAATGTCGGCCGCCTGCAGCATGGCTACAATCTCGGTGTATTTTGTATCAAAAAAAATATCAAACAGGTAGTTGTTGCTGGTTCGCCGCTTCGTCTCATCCATAGTGCTCAGGGCATCAATGACCTCACTGATTGCACTTTGAGAGTTCAGGGTAAACTGGTCTAAACCGAACCTGTGATATCTGTAGTACGCTTCTCTAAGCGGCTGGTAATTAGGGTTTGTCAGGTCTGATATTAAGCCGTTCCGGTTTCGCTGTGCCCCGATAGAACGCCCCCAGCCCGATGCCCCGCTGTTACGACCGAGTTCAAAAATATCCTGCGCTTTACCGTAAAACTCACTCCCGCCAAGTGACTCAAAGCTGTCGTAATCATACCCTAATATGACATACATGTAAAAATCGATGAAGCTTGTCAGGTCATCGAACTGCAGTTCATCGAACACAAGATTACTATTTCTCGGGTACCCGAACGCCCAGTTGTTATCGCTCAACACCAGGGCTGCTGATTCCTGAACTGTGTTGTAAATGGGGCGTCTTACGCTAAATACAGCTTCCGCAGCAAAATTAAACTGATCGTCTACGCTGGTGAGGAAAATCTGAATCTGGCATTTAATTCGTTCAAACTCTTCAAACGTATCGTCTGTCCAGCGATTTCTATTGATGTAGTTCTCCAGCCCGACTTCAAGTTCAGATAGGTACTCATAGGCTGATCCGCTGATCTGCCTGGAGTTGACCGTCACCTCGCAATTAAATTCCTGTGCCGAAGACAACTCCGGCAAAGAAACCAAGGCGATCAGGCCTAGAATAAAAATCGACTTCAATTTTTGAAAATTATTCCGCATATTAAGTATACATCAAGAAAAAAGAGTCAAGGGAGTTCTCATGATACAAAGGAATTTATTCTTTTGCGTAGTCGTGATTTCTTACGTTTGTATTTTTGAAATCTCATACTGCCAAACAACTATTGGTGCACGATCTATCGGCATCGGACAAACGGGAGTTGCCCTTCCCGATCATCAATGGGCTATCTTTTCCAACAGTTCACTTATATCAACGGATAAACGCCGTGTTTCATTTTACGGATTCCGCTACGTAGGTATCAGCGAAATTTCTGATCTTGCCGCGTCTGTCCAACTTCCCACACGGATTGGCTCCTTTGCCGCCGGATTTCACCGGTATGGATTCAATTTATTTAACCAAACACATCTTCGGCTGGGCTATAAACAGCAGGTTAAACATTTTCATGCCGGTGTTACGGTAAACTACTCACACGTTCAACAAGGTGGCGGGTATGGTTCAGCGGGAGCGATTGGACTGAATCTGGGTATAGCCGCACAAATTCTGGAATCACTTTGGCTGGGTGCCCGGGCAACAAATATCAATCAGCCGGCTTATGGAGATACAGAAGAGTACCTGCCCCGGGATCTGGCCATCGGGCTCAGCTATCTCCCCTCCCGGCGGGTGATACTCACTGCAGATGCGGTCAAAGATGTGCGGTTTCCGATCTCTATTCGGGCCGGAACCGAAATTGAGCTTATCAGCGGATTTCTTGCAAGAGCAGGAATTTCTACCCAGCCAGAAACCTATGCGGGAGGATTTGGCTATGTCACAGATCGGTGGCAGATCAACATCGGAATTCAGCAGCACATACCACTTGGCATGAGTCCTGCCATCGATTTAGGAGTCACGTTTTAACAACAAAGAGAAAGATTGAGAGAGAATGGAAATCAATTCACCATTATTCAGCTTAAATTTTGGGTCCGGCAGATTACGGCATCTGAAAACGTACGCGCTGCTCATTATACTCACTCTGAGCTTTCACGTGGAGGTTTGGAGCCAAAGTTCAGGAAGTTCGCGTGAGAGAATTGAGGAGATCATTGAACGGGCGGTTGCCGAGCTGGACCCCGAAGATTCTGAACAGCGGATCATTGAGATAGTGGAATACCTGGAAGAACTGGCAGCAAACCCCATGAATATTAACCGCGCCGGGTTAGATGAACTCTCAGGTGTGCCGGGACTCAATATTCAGCTTGCGCAATCCATCATTCACTACCGGGATTCCATTAAACCGTTTGAACATACCGGAGAACTGCTTCAGGTTGATGGAATAGGTGAGGTAACGCTTGACAATATTCTGCCTTTTGTGACAACCGGCGGATCTTTTGAACGTGGCAAGGACCTTTATTTAAACCCAGATTACTGGACCTACAACAGTGATTTTGAAAGCCTGATCCGCTACCAAAGGGTGATGAACCCACAGGAAGGATACAGTCGCCCGGATACACTTGGCGGTTATATTGGCAATTCGGTTAAGTACAACCACAGATTCCGTTACAGAAGCGATCGCCTCTCTTTGAATCTCACCCAGGATAAAGATCCCGGTGAACCTTTGTCCGGACCTACGAGTTTCGATTTCACCTCCTGGCACGTTGCAGTTCAGGATGCCGGACGTCTGAAAAATTTCATCCTGGGAGATTTCAGGGTGTCCTATGGCCAGGGACTCACGCTGTGGAATGGCGGTGCTTTCGGGAAGAGCAGCCAGGTCATTGGTTCAGCTGTAAAGAATGATCCCGGAATACGCCCCTACACATCATACCAGGAGACCAACGGGTTCAGAGGCGTCGCGGCAACATACGGGAACCAGCTTCAGGTCAGTGGCTTCTATTCCAATCGACAGCGTACGGCAAGTGAAGCGTCTGACGGCCGCGTTCGTTTTCCAACCGCATCGGCCCTCCATCGTACGCTGTCTGAAACTGAGCGCAGGCTCAACCTTCAGCAGGAGACATTCGGGGGGCGCGTTCGGTATCAGTTTACGCATGGCATCATTGGTGTCAGCGGCTACCAAAACAGTTTCGGCCGTGATATAGAAAAGGGGACGCAACCGTATCAGCTATACCGGTTTGCGGGTGATCATCTCTCAGTTCTTGCAACTGACTATCGGCTGACGGCCGGCCCGGCAATGATTTTCGGAGAGATTGCCCGCTCGGCAAACGGCAGCTATGGATTCATTTCCGGTTCAGAGATAAACCTGCCGTCGGGAACAGATCTGGCGGTAGCCTATCGCAACTACGCAAAAGATTTTCAGTCTACCTCCGGTTCCGGTTTCGGGGAGCAGTCGAGCCCGCAGAACGAGACCGGCTTTTTTACGGGCATTCGGCAGCTATTTGGCGACGACATACAGTTCAATGCTTATATCGACTTTTTCAGAACGCACGCCCCCCGCTTTCGCAACACCCGCCCGACGTCGGGATATGACTGGCTCGTAAGACTTGGCTTTCAACCGATGCAGAACCTATCGATTTACGGGCAGCTTCGGTCTAAAAAGTGGAACCAGGAAATGGAAGCTGCCGACCCGTTCGGCCGTGAAACTATTTATATGGGATCTGAGATTCGTTCAAATGCCCGCCTCCATCTGGAATACCAGGTTCTTGAATCTCTCCGGCTTCGCACCCGGTTTGATATTGTCCGCTGGAGCGACACCTCATCACCTGCATCACACGGATATCTTGTCTATCAGGATTTTCGCCTCACGCCATCATCACCCATTACAATTGACGCCAGAATTACTCTGTTTGAGACGGATGATTTCAATTCCCGCGTCTTTCAGTTTGAAAATGATCTGCTCTATGTTATGTCGAACGCCATGCTCTTTGATCAGGGACAGCGATCATACGTCGTTGTTCGCTATCAGCCGACAGAATACCTGGTGTTCAGAATGAAAGCGTCCACGACCATTTATGAAAACAGGTCATCTATTGGAAGCGGGTTGAATACGATTCACGGCAGTCGGAAGAGTGACATTGGTTTACAGGTTCAGCTAAAACTTTAAGGACGTCGTGGGCGGGATTTGCATTACTACCCTGTCCGAACGCTGACTTTGCGGTCTGACGGGATAACAAGTTAAACACACCCACAGACGTCAAAAACAGCCGTCAGATGGGTATTTCGAAGCCTTCACAATCACAGATCAAGATATTGAAAGAAGATAGAAGTAACTTTTCCTGGATCTACAGGAAAGTTAGTGGGTAAGTAGATGAGGTTGTTTGTTCAGCGACCTGAGAGTGGCCACGCGTGCCAGTTTTATCTTTACAGTTCGCGTAGGCTCCTGCAAGAGTCGCGATTGTCTGCTCTTATTTTTTTGTAGCAACAAATATCCTCTCCAATTCACAACTGGCAGGTTGCTAAATAATTGATTAACAGACAGCTATTCTATTTTAGTACCTATTATTTCATCAAATGTGTAAACCTATTCTCCAAATTCATCGATCCATTTTTGGACGGTCAGCTGCCGGACTTCATCAAAATAATCGGCTGTAAAATCTTCCGATTTGTTTGTATCCGTACCCACCTGCCACAAATATTTCGAAAGCACGGCCCCGATGGCGTGAATTGAATCGTGACGGTCCAGTCCCTCTTTCATCAACCGCTGCAGGGCCTTCTGTACAGGGTACTCTTTACCAAGGGCTATCTGGTATTCAACCACGGCATGAATCGCCGAATGCACGTGGGCGTTGGGCACCTCCATTCCCTCTTCCAGATGATAACTTAATACACGCTCAATACGCTCCTCTTCTTCAAGACTTTTCCACTCCTCAGGGTCCGGTCCTTTCAAGGGATCATAGTTTGTACTCATAGCTGATGGGATTGAATTGATAATTATATTGTTTTTTTGATCCGTAGTAGCATTTCTACCTAATGAAATGTAGGATCATTAGGTCTGAATATAAAGCCGTTTTTGTTGGGCGTACACAAGCGGCTGTTCGTGCTATTTTACGACGTCATGAATCCGCCATATTCCTACTGCTTATGATGATTAATATGCGATATTATTCTCCAAAAACGCTTCTGAGAGAACAAACGAGTAATTGGCAGTGGCTTAAACACAATTCAGGGCAGCAGCCGATCTGACATTGGGATTCAGGTTCAGTGAAAACTCTGATAGGATCTTTTCTTTTTCCCAGATCAAACATTAACCCGGACTATTCACGATGAAATGTACATGAATACCTTAACGCGTTAAATTAATGTATGTACGTTGATTATCTTATAGCTCAACTTTGAGTGTAGATTTTTTGCAGCGTAATTCTAATGTTGACTGCGTTTGCCCAAGGCATGCCAATGGCGAAAGCGTAAATAACTTATTCAGGGTACACAAGTACCCTTCCGTCGCCATTTCCACGTCGCCTTGTTCAGATTACCCCGAATGCTTTCGGGGCTTGGTGTATAATCAGGCTTAAATAGCTCTCATCGATTTGACGCAATGAAAACGCAAGTCATTATAACTAAAATAATTAGGCTTGAAAAAAATAACGCCTTATAATATTAGTAAAAAGCGCTTCCAACAAAAATATATTTTGCATGACAGTAGAATTATTTGATTATTTGTTTAATTATCAATACTAATTCCCTCATCCCCGACGCATGAATAGTATGCCTTTTCTCGAAAAATCCGCTTGTGGAGTAGGTTTTATAGCAAGCAAAAATAATGAATTTTCTCATGAAAATTTACAAAAGGCACTGCACGCACTAAGCTGTGTAGAGCACAGGGGTGCCTGTAATGTCGACCAGGTATCGAGTGATGGCGCCGGCATCATGGCAGACATTCCTTTCAATTTATTCGGCTATGAACAGGGAGAAATTGCGGTTGCCACGCTTTTTACTCCGCACGACAGCCAGAGACGACGAAAAGCACTCCGCGTATTTGAAGAGACATTTGAGTTTTTCAAACTGAAAATTTTAGACTACCGTACCGTTCCGGTCAATACAAATGTTCTTGGGGACGTAGCCAGAGAGTCACTGCCGTTTATCATTCAGGCGATTATTAAGCGGCCGGACCATTGCCGGACAGACAGTTCATTTGATAAGCTGCTCCACTCCGCGAAGCAGATGAACCGAACCAAGATGAGGGAAAACGGCATTGTTAAAGAGTTTTTCTTTGCGTCACTTTCAGCACGAACCATTGTATACAAAGCACTCACAAAAGCCAATAAGCTGAAAGAGTTCTATCTTGATCTGCAAAACCCGGAATTCAAAACCCGGTTTGCACTCTTTCATCGGCGATTTTCTACCAATACAAAAACGTCGTGGGATAAAACACAACCTTTTCGAATTATCGCTCATAACGGGGAGATCAATACGATTACAGGGAATCGTTCGTGGGCACTCTCCAGAGAAAAATACCTTGGGTTGCATAAGGATGAGCTTCTCACACATAAAGAGATTAGTGATTCCGGCAGTTTGAATGAGATGGTTGAGGCCTTGACCTACCGCAGCAGTATTCCTTTTGTGGAGGATATTCTTGCCATAATGATTCCACCGGCTTCCAAAGAAAACAGTTTTTATAAATTCTGGAGCCGTGCGATGGAACCGTGGGACGGGCCTGCCCTGATCTCATTTTGTGACGGTTCGTCAATTGGAGCACGTCTCGACAGAAATGGCTTTCGACCCTGCCGATGGTTGACTACGGAAGATCACCTCTATGTTTCATCAGAAGCCGGTTCTTTTGATATTGATGAAGAACAGGTCATTGCCAAAGGGTCGCTTCATGCAGGTAACGGAATTAAAATGGACTTGTCAGTTGGAAAAGTTCGGTTCAGAGATCCCAGCCGGTCCCGTGAAAATTTTGATGCCGAGTTCATCCATCGTCTTACGCCGCTTAAGTCGCAAAACGTTGAGGAGGAAGATACCAGCCAGGCAGACATGAACCTCTTCAGATATACCAAGGAGGATGTCAACAAGTTGCTGGTACCTATGATCACAGACGCTAAAGAACCGATTGGTTCAATGGGCGATACCGCACGGCCGGCTATGTTTTCAAACCAGCCGCGATCATTTTTCGATTTTTTCTATCAAAACTTTGCACAGGTTACCAATCCACCCCTGGATTACATAAGGGAAGAAATGGTCACTGATCTGTCAACCTATATTGGCAAGCGGCCGAATATTTTTTCTCCAAAAGAGCTAATCCCACAGTTTCCCGGGTTTGAAGTTGAATCTCCCATGCTGTCGCTTGGTCAAATGAAAACACTCAGAATGCTCAACAAATCCACTTCACGGGTAAAAACTGCTGAGTTCAGCATGACATTTGACCGGGTTCACGGACACGTTGGATTCCGTTCAGCAATCCGTGAGATTACAGAAGAGGCGATCAAGAAAGTCCAGGAAGGCGTTACGATTTTGATTATTTCGGACCGGCATGCAACGTATGATCATCCTCCGATTCCAAGCTTACTTGTGCTTCGGTCATTAGTAAACGCCCTGAACGAATCCGGACTTAGACTTAATGCTTCCATTGTTGTGGATACAGCTGAAGTGCGAAATACGCATCACTTCTCCGCGCTTGTAGGTTTTGGTGCCACGGCAGTCTGCCCGTACCGGTCTCTGGAATTTGCCCGGTTTGAGGACAACAGAAAGCTGAAGGACTTGACGCCTGATGAACGGGAAGAAAATCTGATTAAAGCTTACAATCTTGGACTTCTCAAGATCATGGCAAAATCCGGTATTTCCGTAGCCCGAAGCTATCAGAGCTCCAAACTCTTTACGGCGCTCGGTATCGGGGAGGAGATCAAAGATATGTTTTTCCCCGGTTTGTTTAGTCCGGTTGGAGGGATTGACTTGAATCAGCTTGTTGATCAGATCCTCGATCACACCGAATTTTTAAATGATGATGATAACAGAGGCAAGCTCATCAACACTTATCAGTACAGGGAACACAATCGCGGCAAGAAAGGTGAAAAACACTCGATGACCAACACCCGGTCGAAGATTGTTCATAAGCTTGTCCGGGACTCTAACTTTACACTTCAGGACAACGGACTCTTTGAGGAGTATCTGAAAATTGGGTCCAAAGAAGAACCGGTAAATATCCGGCATCTGTTTGATTTCAAACCTGTCGGCGAACCGATTGATGAAGACGACGTGGTCTCTTACAAAGAGATCGTGAAAAGGTTTGGGTCCGGCGCCATGAGTTTTGGTGCGATAAGTGCAGAGTCTCAGCGGGATATATTCCTGGCTATGAGAGAGATGGGATCACGCTGCAATAGCGGCGAGGGAGGTGAAAACCCCTATTATTACAGCCTTGGGATTACAGGATCTGTGAAACAGGTGGCCAGCGGCCGGTTCGGAGTTACCGCAGAATACCTTGTTGTGGGTGACGAAATACAGATTAAGATCGCTCAAGGGGCCAAACCAGGTGAAGGTGGTCAGCTGATGGGCGTGAAAGTGAATGAAGAGATCGCTTTTGCACGGCACAGTGAACCCGGATTCAGCCTGATTTCTCCCCCGCCACTGCATGACATCTACAGCATTGAGGATTTGAAGCAGCTGATCTATGAACTGAAACAGGTTAAGACCGAAGCAAAAGTTAATGTGAAACTTGTGTCCGGTGAGAATATCGGAACGATTGCTGTGGGTGTGGCAAAAGCCGGAGCGGATGTCATACATATTTCAGGCGGCGACGGCGGGACCGGTGCTGCAACACTGACATCCATGAAGCATGCCGGGCTCCCGTGGGAAATTGGGCTGCTTGAAGTCCACCGAACGCTTTACATGCACGGCCTTCGGGATTCAGTTGAGCTGAGAGCGGATGGTGGCCTGCATACAGGTCATGATATTGTAAGTGCCGCACTTCTTGGTGCAGAAGGATTCGATTTTGGAAAACTACTGCTGGTCGCACAGGGATGTGTGATGGCACGTATTTGCGAGAAAAACACCTGCCCGACAGGAATCGCAACCCATAGTCCGAAATTCAAGAAAAAGTATAAAGGTCAAAAAGAGCACGTCATTCGAATAATGGAGTTTCTTGCTAAAGATGTGCAGCGTCACCTTGCGAAACTTGGCGCATCAACGCTTGACGAAATCGTAGGACGTATTGATTTGATTCAAACTCATGAGGATCATCTCGATCTTGTGGAAGATCGAAAAATCGATCTCTCCTACTTTTCAGGAGAATCACTTCACGCGACAAAAACCAAACCTAACCCGTTTAATGAGGGTACAAGCCCGTTAAACGAGACGCTGGTTAAGACATTTAAAGACAACGTTGCGAACGAGAAAGACGGCACCTTCGATACTGACATTATCACCGGCGACCGGGCGGCGATGGCGACACTCAGTGGTGAGATTGCCAAGAAAGTCTCAGCAAAGCGAATGCAGGAAATTAAAGAGAAAGGCGAAGCCACATCAGAGCACACATTTAATGCAAACCTGTCCATTAATTTTAAAGGAAGCGCCGGACAAGGTTTTGGCGTCTTCATGACCGACGGCCTCACGGTTCGCCTTGAAGGTGAAGCTAACGATTCCGTTGCCAAAGGAATGTCCGGTGGCTCGATGGTCATTAATCCGTCATCAAAATCCACTTATAAACCGAGCGAAAATGCAATTATCGGCAACTGCGCGCTTTATGGCGCCACCGGCGGGAAACTGTTTGTTCATGGATTGGCAGGCGACCGTTTTGCCGTGCGAAACAGTGGCGCGCTGGCGGTAGTTGAAGGCTCAGGCCTGCACACCTGCGAATATATGACCAACGGTACCGTGGTTATTCTCGGTGGCGTGGCCAGGAACGTCGGAGCCGGAATGACGGGCGGTGTTCTCTATCTTCGAGAAGACCAGGTTCACCAGGTAAACGACGAATACCTGACTCCGCTTGAACTGGACGTCGAGAGTGAAGCGGATCTGTATTCAATTCTTGAGGATTACAAAAAAGTGACAGGTAGTGAAAAAGCATCTGCTATCCTTGACGAATGGGACCGGCAGAAACGCAGCTTCATCAAGCTTCTTCCAAAAGGTGTACTTGCTAAACGGGAAGAGGAAAAGACGATTGAAGAGGTGAAGAAAGAAAAAGCTTGAAATTTCACACCCCTACAAATTACTGCAGTATTGAAAGTCTGCTTAATTGAATATTATAATTTGTAATCAACTCAGGTTTGCATTAATATTATTTATACTAATTAATGGTTACTGTCATATAAGTTAATGGTTACTGTCATATAAGCCCAACTATCTATATAATTCAATGTCAGAAGAAGAAAAACAGTTAACAATAAGATTTAAAACACCAGCCACATATCGAACTTTCATTGCTGATGGCGCCGTTGCAGGTGAAATATTAGATGGAAAAGTAATATTGGAGTTTTTCATACATAAGCAAGACCTACCAGAGTACCTCGTATTTGAACTCGACGAACAAGGCAGACCTAAACCAAATCCGAAATCGAAAGGAGGTTTTCAGGGAGTTACAAGAGAAAGACAATTTGGAGTCGCTATGAATCTAGAAAAAATTGTTAGTTTAAGAGATGAATTAAACAAAATTCTCGATCGACGAGGTGTAAAAGAAGCTCTTAAAAAGTAAAAATTAAATGACTCATATAACAGAAAATATGTTTAAATCGTCTATTGAAAGTGACCAAACTAATTTATTTGGTCGGTCTCCAGAAAAAACAGGGGTTTCTGGAGAATCATCTTCAATCTTTCACAGCGCATCGTTGGATGATTTTGATATTGATCTGTCCGAATCAGAAAAATCCAAAAACATTTCGGAGGTAAGTAATTTGACCAAAGATTTTGCAGAGGTTGATAACTTTTTAAAAATGCTAATTGATGTTTCTAAGTCAGAAAACTCAATTTCTATTACAACAATACATAAGGCCGAAGATCTTTGGAATTCACTACTTGAGGAATTCGATTACTCCATTGACGTAAAGCCTCTTGTATCAGCAAACGAGGATGGAGAAATCCTTTTCTCTTTTAATTTAGTAACTAAATATTTAAGCATTAGAATTTGTGATGATCTTAAATTTGAAATTTTTAAGAAGAACTTCAGTACAAATTCTAAAATTTTTGAAGTATACTATTTCACAGAAGAAGTTGTAAAATCAAAAATAGTTCGTGGTTTTTTTATACATCAATAAGAGATCAAGTTAAATGCCAAAACCGGGTAGAGAGGGTGTCGCACTTGCAGAAGACGATATTGTGTCACGAGTGGGGCATACAATGTATCAATCAAATTATGAACAAGTCTCTCCAGATCAGTTTAGGCTATCAACTCCTGAAAAAAAAGCAGATTGGAAAAGGATTTCTGTTTACGAGTGTTCATCAACTTCTGACAAGGATATTATTAATTTACTCAGAAATAAAGCCAGAAAGTTTATCATAAAACTCAAGGTAGGTGATGTTAGGTACATCACAATTGACAATTCAAAACCCTTTGATGTCAAATGGGATCCAAGAGAAGACTGTTTAGATAGTAATTTAAATATGATTCAGGGTGCGGAAAAAGGTTGTGATGGGCACGCCGGTCTTGAAGGGTTATATCCATCAAACAAAGCTGACCGGGAAGAAAGAAGGGTAGAATTAGCTAAGTATGCGACAGAAAAGGGTGATTTTTATCTTAAATCATAAATGAATTATCTCTTTTTTTGGATTTAACTGTTTTTGGACGGCTTTACAGGCCTTGGTTCTCCACAAATTTGCATGTATCTAAAACATACAGACCGGCAAAGGCGATTCAAAAAATAAAAATACGAAGCCGGAATCACCTGAAGCTACTCAAGCATTAATAAACTGATTAGGATTCTGCTTTTTCAGCGAACACTCATTTTGAGACGTAAAACGCAGACAGGCCCGGGACGATTGTATTATCAAACAAGCTGAACAGTTCCCGCCGGTAGCTTCTCGTATTTGAGGCTCCAATTCTCGTTGTAACCGCGATAATAGCCTCAATTTTGGGGATTATTAAGATATACTGGCCGCCGTTTCCAAATGCGTAGACCATCTCAAAGCCTGCGGATTCTCTGCGAAACCAAAGATAGCCGTAGTTGGTAACGCCGGGTCGTCGTCCGGTAACAGGTTTTACTGACTCCACAATCCAGTCCGGAGATACGATCTGCTCACTGTTGTACACGCCCATATTCATCATCATCTCCCCGATTTTTATCATGTCACGGGGTTGCAGCGCCATGTTATTTCCTCCCATATAGTAGCCCTGAGGATCTCGATCCCAGCCACCGACCCGAATATCCATCGGTTCAAACAGGTACCTGTTGGCAAATGTCCGCGTAGACATTCCCGACGCCCGAGTCAGTATCACAGAAAGCAGATGTGTATTCCCGGTACTATAGTCACGATCAATGCCTGAGCGCCCGGTCATGGGCTGGTTCAGCTTGTATTCAATCCAGTTATCACTGATCACCCAGCGTCCATAGCTGCGCCGGCTGGTTGAAGCCAGTCCGCTTCGCATCGTTAACAGATCGCCAATCGTAATCGCCTCTTTCAGTGAATCAGGATTGCTCTCAAAATAGTCAGGAAAAAACTCATCAATCGTCTGATCAACTCCTTCAAGATACCCTTCATCGATTGCGATGCCGACAAGTATAGACAGCACACTTTTTGACGCGGATTTGATATTATGCGTTGAACGGGCGTTCATCCGCCCGAAATACTCCTCTTCGATAAGTTCACCTTCCTGGTAGATTAGCAGACTGCTGATGGGGCCGAGGTTATCCGCAGAACCAGCAAGGGTTGCCAGCGAGTCTCTTGTAAATTCGCGTGACGTATTCCGTACCTCGCTTCGTGTATCCGGACTCTCTGTTACAGGTTCTACACGTTTGGAAGCTTCGCTCATCTCAATCGGGGTGTCTATCAAAAAAGCTGATGCAGCCAGAGCAACAATCAGTAAAAGAACCAAAAACAGAGCCCATCCGGTAATTGTCGGTTTACCAATCATATATGTTTACTTCGATTCAAAAAAACCTACTAACTAACCAATAAATTCCTTGCCACACAACCGATTCGTCATGCTCTTAGGTTCCATGAATCTTACCCACATCTTAAAAACCCGGGCGTCACAAGTAAATTTCAATTACTACCGGCAGGTGATCCGATGGAAACCGTCCACCATACTTATCGTCAGCAATTAGGTGCGACACTACCTCTATTTCATCACTCACAAAGATATAATCAATTCGTGATTCATCCGGCCGCAGGGTCTCCCAATCACTAAATGAGGCTGTGGGCCCTTTGTGGCCGCTTTTTGACTCGTACCGTGCATCACTTAGCTGCGGAGAGCCGGTCATTACAGAGTACACCTCAGACGTTTCCGGGACGTTAAAATCTCCGGTCACAATAATCGGCAGATTATTTTCAAGGTCTTCAACAAACGCAGAAATCATCTTAGCGCTCTCTACTCGTGCAGTCTCTCCGATATGATCAAAATGAGTATTGACAAAATAGAACTCTCGGTCAGATGTCATGTCTTTAAATCTTGCCCATGTCACAATCCGTGTTATCGCGGCATCCCACGATTTACTACCCGGCCGGTGAGGCGTTTCTGACAACCAAAACGTGTTAGTCGATACCAGCTCAAACCGATCGGTGTTATAAAAAATGGGGGAAAATTCACCTCTGTCTCTGCCGTCATCCCGGCCCACACCCACCCACGAATATGCAGGCATCCGGGTTTGAAGATCATCAAGCTGATGTCTGAGCGCTTCCTGAACGCCAATGATATCCGCCTCGTATACCCCGGCCATCATATCCGCAACGTGATCCTTTCTGTTGGGCCATGCGTTTATTCCGTCACCCGGATTATCATACCGAATATTGTAGGACATTACGGTTATTGAGTTCGGATTCTCTCGATCCGTGTTTTCTTGTGTCTGGTATTCCATGGTGAAAAGAGAACTTGCGATCAATATAAAACTGAATGCGATTTTCATTGAGGATTCTTTGATTTATAGGTCAATTGGTTTACTCCGATTTGCCATCCAGAGTTGTTAAATACTCTACAAGATCTCGAAGCTCTTCGCGACTCAGCATGCTTCCCATAGCCGGCATACCGGATGGAGAGTTCTCACGATCGTCAATATCTGTTTTGTTCACAATCTGTTCAGTGCTGTTGTTTTGCACGGTGATCTGCTTATCAGTTTCAGCGCTGATCATCCCCCGAATAGTTGATCCATCTGAAAGGATGAGCGTAACCGATCCGTAACCCGGAGCGATACGAGCACCAGGGTGCACCATAGACTCCAGAAGTTGTCTGCGTGACAGATAACCCCCGGCATTTGTCAGATTCGGACCAACGTTGCTCCCGTCTCCGTCAACAGCGTGGCACCTAATGCACTGTGCAGCCGCGTTTTGAAAAAATAGCGATCTTCCTTCGTCTGCACTGCCACCGTAGAGTGATTCGCGGTATACAGATACAGAATCTGATTTCTCTTTTTTGGCTTGATAGGTCGTTAGCTTTTCATTCAACGCCCCACTCTTTACAGACTCCGCCGCCAGCACGAGATCGAGCTCTACTTCCTTTGCGATGTTATCACTCAGCAGCAGATCCATTTGGGCAGTGAGAATGGATTGCGCTGAAGGATCCTCCATCTGTCCAAGCAACCGATAAGCGGTCTGACGCTCTTCTGTCGAACCGCTCTGAAGGATGCTTTCCATGATGCCAGTCATTGTTTCGGGCGGCAGCTGAAGTCCGGGCACACTTTGAAGTGCACGCCCGCGAACACGTTCATTTTCATCGTCGAGCGCCACATAAACTGAGCTTTCGATACCAGAATAACCGAGGCCGGCAAGCGCCTGTAGCGATGCCATACGAACTTCAGGCGCCGGATCATTTTCAAGTAGTGGCAAAATCGAGGGTATTGTTGATGTCAAGTCCAGTGCGCCGGCAATTTTCATGGTCGACAGTCTAATCGATGACTGGTCGGATGCAATCATCTCTTCGAAACGTGGTTCAACAGCTCTGATCGCATACTCAGGGTTATTTTTTATAGCGCCCCGCGGATCACCGGTCACCCGATCCAGCACTGACGGATCAGGCCAGACTGCAAGTGTTTCCAAAGCTTCAACTTTCAGCTCTTCCGACGCATCACTTCTCAATGCATATGCCGCGAGCCTGTCGGCAGCATCTTGCGTCCCCAGATATAAAGACGCGTTGATCGCACGCCTTAACAGCGGCTCATTCACAAATCGATCCTGTTCAAGCATGGCTGAAAGCTCGTCCAGGCCCTCTTCGATCATAGTGTCATCATTGATAGCCCGTGCCGCATTTGTGACAATAAACTCATCCTCATCATCCAAATACTCAACTGCTCCTGAACTTTCAAGCCTGTTCAGCGCTACCAGTGCTGCAATTCTAACCGCCCGTGAGGGATGATCAGACATAGCCGTCAGCTTTTGTTCGTTGCCAATGCGTTCCAGCGCAATTGCCCCGCCGTGACGCAGGTACACATCATTATCATTGTTTTCTTCCAGCATTTTGATAATCGGATCAAATGCCGGCTGCCAGGTCAATCGACCCAGAGCTTCAGCAGCGAAAAACTGCACGCGCAGTTTATCATCCTCAAGCAGCGGTATCAGCGATCCGGCGGCCGGCTCATACCGAACATCGCCAAGCATTTTTGCTGCCTGTGCTCTGATCTCAGAATCGTCGTCATCAAGATACGAGATGAGAAGTTCGGCAGCGTCAGGTGACCGACGGGCGATCTGTGCAACACCCCAGATACCGTGAACCCGTGCCAGCTGGTGATCCCGTTGAGCGATTGATTCGAGCAGTGTGTATGTGTCTGATCTGTCTGAAAGCTCAAACTGTGCTTTTTTCCTGACTCTCATATCCGGATGCTTCAATAAATCACGCAGACCTGCCGCCGGTGTATCAGAAAAATCATCTGCCAAAAGAGCTTCCGTTTCACTGCGTAGAATTCGGTACGATTCATCACTGCTTTCACTGTCCAGCTTCCAGATTCTTCCTTTCTTCTTCAAATCCCAACCTTCAATCCAGTCCGGAAAGTAGAGCGCTCCGTCAGGCCCGAAATCAAGGCTTGTAGGCAACAGACCCTCCAGAAGCAAGTGCTCGCTTTCAAGTGAAAAGGCCGCTCCGTCTTCTTTCAGGCGAAATGCATACACACCGGAGTTCGCCGGCGTGCCAACGAATTTTCCGATAAAAAAGGTGTCCTGCCACTTTCCGCTCAACGCCGTTCCCGGATTGTATGCCATGCCGGAGTGACCGCTTGAATAGCTGTCCAATGGCGGAAGAAGGTGAGCCGCCTGTGTTTCGAACCGTGGTTTAAAGTATTCCTCATCCATCAGCACCTTATAGTCGTTGTTTTTCGGATCACCATATTTTCCAAACTGCCAGTTGAGGCGCCATCCGCTATCTGAACCGTTCACCAGGTAGACCAGCCGCTCATGCTCACCCGCATGATCACCGTCGTTATCGATCGTTATGAGATTACCGAATTTATCAAACTCAAACTCATGTGTGTTTCTCAGGCCCGACGCGAAGACCTCGAAGTTACTGCCATCCGGCTCAGACCGGACAATAACGCCCTGCCGTGGGTAGTGCCATCGTTTTCCGTTTTGATCTTCCACGCTCATCCCTACATCACCAATCGACCAGTAAATGCGGCCATCCGGGCCTGTGATTAGCCCCGACATGCCGTGACCGCCAAAGCCAATATTTGTCCCAAAACCATGGGCAATAGACTCTTTTTGATCTCCGTACCCATCACCGTTTGTGTCCCGGATTCGCCAGAGGTCAGGTGAAACACCAAGAAACAGATCTCCATTTTGTGAAAGCACGGCTCCCGCCACATCCGTATTCTCCTTATGAAAGTCACGAATTACTTCCATCGAACGGTTGGCGTGTCCATTACCAGTGAGATCCTCAAGCCTGAGAACCGACTCTTTATTTACGGTCAGATCCCGATAATCATGGCTTCCGTCACCGTTAAAATCTTCCAGCCAGCTGTTTTGATCACTGTTTGAAGGAGCCAGTTTACGGTGAATGAAATCTTTTTTATCCCCGGCTGTTTCAAGGACGATCGATTCAATCATCCAGTCGCTGTGGCCCCGGATATCGAACTCGGAAGTCCGCCGTCGTTCTGTAACCGACACAAACGCCCTGCCCCGGTCATCCACATCAATCCCAATAGCATCGCCTAACAGTTTTTCTGATGCCCAGAGCGAGACGCTGAAACTATCGGCAAGTGTGGGCGACATCTCTGAATGTACCTGTGTGGCGTACTCTTCGGCCTCCTGATCCGTAACTGATATCACTACCGGCTCCTGAGATTCCCCGATGCACCCAGAATATAAAACGGTCAACAGAATTAAAACGGTGCTAAAAAATCTTTTCATAGAAACAGGGCTCAGCTAATCAATCAAAAAAAACATAAACAGTTTTATAGTTTTCCAGCTGCCCACATGATGCCATTGGCAAGCGTATCGAGGAAGACATCGGCTTCAAAAACCTCATTTGTGTGCCCCAGAGTTGTGGCAAACACTCGGTTTCCGTCAATTTCATGCGTCCATGTAACCGTGTGATAGGCTTCCGTCTCAACACCATAAGCACGGGCAAGTGGCGTAATGTCTCCCCAGACCTCCTCCACTACATAGAGCTCATCATCAGGGTTAGACCACTTCTCAGGAAAATCCTGCATGATAGGATGGTCAGCAGCCACATTTTCAACCTCAAACCCGCGCTGCTCTTCATGCCACATCGATTGCTGCCCCACAAATTGAAACCACGGCGTGGCCGGTTCAGCATACCTGTAGCTTTGAACTGCGGAATGTATCAGAACGGCGGGTGTATCCTTGTGATATTTTACAAATGACTCGATAAACTCAGCATCCGTCACCCGTCCGAATCCTGTATTGTGAACCACAAGGTCGTAATTATCTGCCCAGTTCTCTTCTTTCAAAACAGACACGTGGTAGTCCGGTTCTTTATTGCCTTCATGCACAACGGTCCACTCAAAATCATCGCCGAGCCGTTCCTTCATTCCACTGATAAACAGCTCTTTCTGGGTTTCGTAATCGTGCCAACCGCCACCGGTGATGTATAGTGCCCGAACGGGGTCGTCCTGAACCACTGTACAGGAGAGTGTAGTGATTGAGAAAAGTGCAATAATGAAGAGTTGCTGGAAATGGTGAATCATATGTATTATCTCGTTTTGAATTTTCTGTAGATAGAAAAAATAACCGAATGAGTCAAAATGACGGGCTGAGTTATTGATTATTTACATCTGAACCCAGCTCATGTCATGCCGCTAAGTTAAGGAATTAAGTCCACCCCCCATTACCGTCAACCAGAATAACCGTTTTGCCTGTTCTACAGCTGACGGTCAACTCTTCAAATCATGACCTTCGGACTCATCCTCTAAGTCATCAGACCAATGTTTTTGAAGGAAGTATCCAATTAAAAGGAGCAGTGCGCCAAAGCCCATAAAAAGTGGGATTCTCAACAAAGGGCTCGTCTGGCTGAGATCGACGAAAAACAGCTTTGCAACGACTACCAGAATAGTTACAATGCCGACACCCCGGAGTTTCGGCTGTTTAAACCAAAAACCCGAAATAAGAATCACTACCGCATAAATCCCCCAGGCTACCGACGTGATCATCTGCCCGTTTTCGATCGGTGTCAGCTCGTTTGCAAGCCAGCCAAGGACGCCGATATGCGCAACCAGCCGGTATAAATCTGCCGTCCTGGAATTGCTCAGGTAAAGCGGGATGATCAGGCCGGTTGAAACAAGGAGCAATAGTTCTGATAGCGACTGCATATTCAAAAGCGGAATCCCGTCTGCAGTTGAGAACAGTGCGATACCGCCCATCAAAAACCACGCAATAAATACAAGAATATGAGATCCCAGGGAGACAATCTTGCCGCTGTATCGTGTTGCTGCGTATCGCAGGGCCACTGCTTCGAGTGTCACTACAACAAGCAGCATGTTGCCTTCGAAGAACAAGAACATTGCCTGCGTAAACAGCACAAGAGCACTAAACATATGGGTGGTTGACAAATCTCTGAACCCGGCCCGACTCAGCGGAAAACAGAGACTTGCGGTTATCAAGGATCCAGCAAGAGCCAAAAACCCGAGGTTTAGGTCAGTCAGAGACCAAACGCCATGAGTGTACTGAACGGCCAGAACGGGAATAAGCAGGGTCAACGCCTGAATATGCTGATTCTCTTTTAGCCGTGGTTTGTCAGCCTCCAGTCGCTCTGTATCCTCATCGCTCCCAACTTTAACCGATCCGTTTTTCAGCTCCTTTACGACAGGCAGCAGCCAGACGAGTCCCAGCATATAAAGCAAGCTGCTTTGCAGGATCCAACGATCGATGAACAGCGGCTCCGTCACGTCTAAAATGTTCGTTATAAGTGCAATAAGCAAAATCATGCTGCCGCCAAGAAACATGCTCCAGAGTAGCGATCCCCACTCTTTGAATTGATAAATGGCTGCGGCACCGGTCATGATAGTGCAGGAGTAAAGCATCAACAACAATATTGAGCCTTCGCTCTCATACAGCATAAATGGTGTAGCGAGACCTCCAAAAGTACCGATAAGTGCGAGGGTAGATGAATTCTGACGAATGGAGGTTCCAAATGAAAGGACGGTTACCGCAATCATAAAACTGAACGCGACCGGGTATGTGATGAAACTGTAGAGTTGAAATGTGGCGAAACCCGTAATATAGAACGCCCCTATTCCGGCTCCCATCAGGAACTGCCGAATTGTATTTCCCGAAAACTTACTGAATCCAAGCCAAAAGAGAGTTGTCCCGATCAGCACGCCAAATGCACTTCGTATCGGGGGAATAAGCCATCCCTGATCTATTGAATAGTTAAACAAGAAAACGACTCCCAGCAGCAGTAATCCAACTCCCAGCCAATAGAGCCAATTCTCTGTGAGTATTGCCGGAACAGTGATTCGGTCCTGAAGCGTACCGCGTTGTGTGCGATTCTTTTCCGTTCTTGACGTCGAACGCCGACTCTCCCTTTCAGATGATGCATCATGCCGGCGGGCTTTTACCTGCTGCCTCTCACCGACAAGTTTCTCGAGATACTCGACCCGTTTCTCAAGTTTCTCTATCCGATCCTGTTCAACTTTATCTGACTCCTTGTTTCCCATCCATCAATACAATTTGTTGAAGAATGCACCTTACTTATGACGTTCTCATTAGCTGTACAGCATCCCGGCCTACAATATTCCGAAGTCCATTAAGTAACTCATTATTTGGCTCCACTACAAACTTCCTCACGTTCATTTTGAGTGGGCCCTTCGCGTGTTTACTTTCAACACGGAGCGTCACAGGCGTTTCTCCTTTGTGAATACTCATGAGTGTCGCCATTTCCGTAAGGTCTTCATGCGACAGTAAGCTAGTCTGCAACTGTAGCTTCAACATCAGCTGATTCTGAAATTTCTCCCTCAGATTTTCAACCCGCTCCAGCATATTTGCCATAATTTTAACGGGTCCGCCCCGCATGCTAAGAGTTCCGTCGAGCAGCACAATGGTGTCGGCCAACAAAAGTCCCTGGTGGCGGTCGAAAACTTCACTAAACACCAGCACTTCCATGGCACCATGCAGATCTTCAATCTGAACAAACGCCATTGGCCGTCCTTTTTTATCCGTCACCTGTTTTACATTGGTGATGATCCCCACAATTTTGACCTGCTCCCGGTCGTTCATCGCTGAGATTTTATCATCAGCAAGTGTATGTGAGGCGAACAGGCGAATATCTTCCCGATAGCGGTCCAGCGGGTGACCGCTGAGGTAGAATCCAATCAGCTCCCGCTCTCTGTTCAGCCGTTCAATGTTCGACCATTTCGGGCAGTCCCTGAGCTTGGGTTCATCCAAAGAAATCCCGTCGGCCGTTTCGCCGCCGAACAGGCTTGCCTGGTTCATGCGTTCTTCATCCTGTTTACGCGACGCATAGCTGATCACATCTTCCACACTTGCCAGTAGCTGCGCTCTGTTTTCATGAAGTGTATCAAACGCGCCGGCCTGAACCAGACTTTCAACGGTTCGCCGGTTGCAGACGCGGGTATCGATACGGGAGGCAAAGTCGAAAATGGTTCGGAACTCGCCCCTCTCCTTTCGCTCCTCGGCAATCTGTTCGATGGCGCTGCTCCCAACGCCTTTAATAGCTGACATCCCGTATTGAACACGTCCGTCACGCACCACAAATTTTCCTTCCGCGGTGTTTATATTTGGCGGATCAACGGGAATATCGAGCCGCACACACTCCTCAATAAAGAACGACACTTTTTTGATGTCGCTCATATTGTGGCTCAGAACAGAGGCCATATATTCAGCCGTATAGTTGGCCTTAAAGTACATGGTTTGATAGGCCACAACCGAGTAAGCCGCGGAGTGAGATTTGTTAAAACCGTAGCCGGCAAACAACGCCATTTTGTCGAATACGTCTTTTGCTACCGCTTTGCTATACCCTTTCTCCTGAGCCTGCCGCATAAACTTCTCTTCCTCCGGCGGCAGGAGATCGGCTTTCTTTTTACCCATAATTCGCCGCAGCACATCAGCTTCACCCAGCGAGTAGCCGCCCATCTTCTGCGCTACCATCATAATCTGCTCCTGGTAGACCATAATTCCGTGCGTCGGCTTCAGTATTCCCATCAGATCATCGTGCGGATATTCAACGGTTTCCTCACCGTGTTTCCGCTTAATGTAGTCAGGTATAAACTGCATCGGGCCGGGCCGGTACAGCGCGTTCATGGCGATCAGGTCATTGATTGTTTCCGGCTTGAGATCCTTCAGGTGCTTCCGCATCCCTTCTGACTCAAACTGAAAGACGCCAACCGTCAACCCTTTCTTGAAAAACTCGAACGTTGTTTCGTCATCCAGCGGTATGTCGTCCAGATCGTACTCGGTTCCGTGATTATCTTTAACCTGCTGAATGGCTGTTTTGAGGATTGAGAGAGTTTTCAGGCCCAGGAAGTCCATTTTCAGCATCCCGGCGTCTTCAATCACCTTGCCGTCGAACTGCGTAACGTACAGATCGGCGTCTTTGGCCGTAGCAATGGGAATATAGTTTGTGAGTTTATCGGGAGCGATAATCACGCCGGCCGCATGAATTCCCGTATTCCTGACCGAGCCTTCCAGCGTCTCCGCCATCTGAAGCGTCTGTCCTTCCAGGTCATCCCTCTTTTTGATATCGTTCAGCTCACGAACTTCCTTGAACGCATCTTCGAGAGAGATTCCGATGGTTTCTGGAATCAGCTTGGCAATACGATCGGCATCAGGCAGCGGCAGGTCAAGCACGCGGGCTACATCACGAACGGACGAGCGCGCGGCCATCGACCCAAATGTTATAATATGAGCCACCTGCGATTTGCCATATTTGTCAACCACGTAATCGATCACACGCTGTCGGCCGTCGTCATCAAAATCAATATCGATATCAGGCATCGACACACGCTCAGGATTCAGAAACCGCTCAAACAGGAGGTCATAGGCAAGCGGATCGATATTGGTGATGCCTGTGCAGTAGGCCACTACAGAACCGGCGGCTGACCCGCGACCGGGCCCCACAAACACATCCATTTCATGTGCAGCAGCGATAAAATCCTGGACGATGAGGAAGTAGCCGGCAAATCCCATTTTTCGGATGATGTTCAGCTCATGGTCAATCCGCTCCATCACCTCATCATTTAGATCGTCATAGCGCTCTTTGGCGCCTTTAATCGTGAGATGGCGCAGATAGTCATCTTCGGTTTCAAATCCCTCAGGAAGACTAAAATTCGGCAGAATTACGTCCCGTTTTAACTCAATCGGCTCCACCTTGTCTACAATCTCCTGCGTGTTGGTGATCGCCTGCGGCACGTCCGCAAAGAGCGCCTTCATCTCCTCCTGAGTTTTGAAGTAAAACTCGTCATTCGGAAAACCAAAGCGGTAACCGCGTCCGCGGCCGATCGGCGTGCTCATTAGCTCACCATTGTCAATACAGAGCAGCGCATCATGGGCTTTCGCGTTCTCCTGCTCCATGTAAAAGACGTTGTTGGTGGCAATCACTTTGATGCCGAATTTTTCTGCAAACCTCAGAAGAACCGAATTCACGCGCTCCTCCTCTTCAAGCCCGTGCCGCATCAATTCGATATAGAGATCGTCGCCAAACAGGTCGTGCCACCATTTCAGAGCTTCCTCAGCCTGCTCCTCCCCTTTATTCAAAATCAAATCAGGCACTTCTCCCTGCAGACCACCGGTCGTCGTTATCAGCCCGGGACGATATTTTTTAACGAGCTCCCGGTCAATCCGCGGAAATTTGTAGTAGTACCCTTCAATAAAGCCAAGCGAACTCATCTCCGCCACATTTTGGTATCCCTCGCGATTCTTTGCCAGGAACACCTGCTGGTACCGTTTGTCGCGGTGGTCGCGCGTAAATTTCTTCTGATGACGGTCTTCCACAAAATAGCACTCGCAACCAATAATCGGCTTGATGCCGGCATCGTGCGCTTTCTGAACAAAGCTGAACGTGCCGTACATATTACCAAGATCGGTCAGCGCCACGGCTGGCATTCCGTCCCGTTTCGCTTTCGAGATAAGATCATTTATCCCGGCGGCGGCTTCGAGCACCGAAAACTTGGAGTGCGTGTGGAGATGGCTGAATGATCCGGTAATGGCTGCGGCATCAGCGCCGGCTACCGGCAGATCTATTGAGGAATCATCTTCTTCGTCGTCACCCGTGATACCTCTCTGTTTAAGATCTTCAACCTTGGGCATATAATGGCCCTGATCAATCAGATCAGACGCCTTCTTTTCCAGCTCGAGGTTAGTAGGCAGCTGTGGCTTAATGACCCGAAGGCGCACAAGCTCCAGAAATGCCCGGGCTGTGGCGTCCACATCAGCGGCTGCGTTGTGAGCCTCCTCAAACCCGACATCAAACAACTTATCGTGAAGCTCGGCCAGTGTGGGCCACTTGTAGCGCCCGCGCCCGCCTGGAATAGCGCAATATTCGGTCGACTCATCCTTGGTATCGATGTCGATTTTTTTGTCCAGCGGATTGTCTCGCTCCAGCCGCAGGTACTCCGATCCCATGATGTTCAGATCGAACTCCAGGTTGTGGCCAATCACAAACGTGGAGCGTTCAACATCCTTGTTAAACGCGTCCATCACATCAGACAGCGGTACCCCTTCTTCGCGCGCCCGTTCAGTAGAAATACCGTGCACTTTTTCCGAGTTAAAGGGAATTGTAAACCCATCGGGCTGAACGATATAGTCGCCCTCAGAAATCAGTTTCCCGGTGTGATCGTGGAGCTGCCACGCCAGCTGAACACATCGCGGCCAGTTATCAAAATCGGATCGGGGAGCCGAATAGTTTTGAGGAAGCCCGGTGGTTTCTGTATCAAAAATCAGGTACATAAAAGAGGTGTTGCTGATGGAGTTTTTTGCTAATCGACGGCTTAAATATAAATCAGATTTGAACCATTCACAGATGAAAATAGATATCATTTTCCAAGGTTGCCGAATATCGTAATAATGGGGTCAGATTTGCTGAAAATCACAAAAAAATTGAACATTATAACAAACAGGTATGTTGCTTTAAAGACTGCTTTACAATAATTAATGCTGAACAGACACAGTTGATACACAATTTTTTACATTTCAATGTGTTAATTTCAACACCACCATTTTTATTTTTAGCCAAATATAACTGCCAAACTCTATCATCATGAAAAACACATTATGTTTTGTATTCGCATCATTAATTCTGTTTTGGTCAATTTTTCCAGCAACTTTAGATGCACAAGATCAGACAAGAAGCGTGACGAGTGAACAAATCAGGGATATGGCCAGAACAACTAGTGTTCCCGATATGCGCACAGTTACAGTGGAGGGTTCACCTTTTCTTAGTGAGGATTTTGCTAACGGTTCCATTGTACTCTCTAACAATCGAACAACCAACGTACTCCCACTGAGATACAACGCTTACGAGGGCTCTCTCCAGTTTCGTGAAGGGCAAGATATTTTTTCAATTGCCGATCAAGATGTGAAAGAGTTTGAGCTCTATCTATCTGACAGAAACATCAAGTTTAAAAAAGGATTTAGCGCAGACAGGTTGGACCCTGATAAGTTTGTTGCATTAATGACTGATGGGGAAGCTTCCTTTATAGTTCTCTTCTCAAAAAATTTGCGTGAAGACATTTCCGGGTACGGCCAGGCAACACAGGTTCAGGAATACACAGATTCTAATGAATTTTTCGTTAAATTTGGAGATAACTCTCCTGATCGTCTTCGAAGCCTTAGCAGTAGAAGAGTTCTCAGAAGTTTCCCGTCCCACAGAGATCAGTTGGAACGTTATTCAGATCATAACAACCTTCAATTGGATCAGATAGTTGACGTGGCTAAACTCTTTTCACATTACAATTCTCTGCTTGAGGAATAAACGGCAACTATTTTTGGTTTTTACATCTAAGAGAAACGCTAATAACCTTTTTGTAGAGTAAGAAGCGCCTTCTCCGCAATTTAAAATTAATATCATCTTTTGAATCGTCACTTTACCATGAAAAAAATATTATCGGTTTATCTGTTTTTGGGCTTGTTTTTAATGAACTGTTCTGGAACGACTCAGCAATTTATTTCTCCGGAGTACGAAAATGTACGGAGTCAAGAAACAGTCTCTCTACTTGTTATCCAAAAAGAAGATTTTTCAGACAAATTCCCAAACCATCGTTTTGGTGAGCTACGAATTAATGAACAACCTCTGTTCAAAGATCAGCTTCTTGACATTTTCCAGAAAGCAACTGGCGCAAACACTGAAAGTGAGTTTAAGGCAAATGATATTGACCAAACAAAGCTAAATCTGGATCTTCGAGAATTTACACAAGGTGGAACCAACCTGAAAATTATAGCCCCCGAGACCGGGACAGTTATTGAAACCGAGTATGAATCTCCACGTTTTGTAGTTATTCTTGATGGCTTCAGGTTCGACTCCTATGAAGAGCTTGTAGGAGGTGACTCCTATGCAGGGCACGAACCGGAAGTTATCCCGCGGTTAACGTTCGAAACAAACTACCTTATCTGGGACAACTCATACGGAGAAGCAATTGCCTGGGGATCCATCGATGCGGACAAGGTTATTGTGCTATCAAAAATTCAGGAGATGTATGAGTCAATTCTTTTCGAATCATTGCAAGACATGGCGCGAAAATCTCCATTTCCACAAAGCAAGATGTAAGAGCTTATAGTGAAACAATTAGCCAGCTCGTCAATATATTAAGTGTTTAGACAAGGAGCGTTGCCTGCATCGATGTAGATTTTTCGTGACTCAATGAAATCCCGGTATTATGGCTACCCTTCCGTTCGGTGAATGTCAAGTCTTGGGAGCTCTTTCCGCTTGCAAATATGAATAACACTATTCCTTGATAAAACGGAACGACGCTGTGATTTTTTGCACGCATAATCAAAACGCAGCTTTACAAACCGCCCAGAAACTCAGACCATGCCTCACCATACATTCCACGAGACTGGCTGAACCCCGTATTGTGCCCGCCCTCCAGCTCTCTGAACATCACATTCTCACTGCCGGTCGTCTCTTGAGCTATTCGATACAGCGCTTCGCCGTGATGAAACGGGACAATGCGGTCGTTCCTTGCGTGCAAAATCAATATGTGCTCCGCCACTGAACGGCGAAGATCCGCATCCACCGGAAAATCAACCCCGACTAAAAACCCGGGAATAAATGGAAAGATATCAGTCGCGATCTCTTTGCCGCTGATAAATGCTGAGTCGAGCACAAGACCTGCCCCGTCAAATTCAGCAGCCTGGCGCGCAGCCACTGCACCACCCAGCGACCGACCAAAAAATATCATGTCTCGTTCAGGTATGGATTGCTCATCTCTGAGATAGCGCACGACAGCTTGTCCGTCGCGGTAGATTCCTTCTTCGGTTGGTGAACCCTCACTTTTGCCATAGCCGCGGTAATCGTAGAGGAATACAGCCGTGCCCTGTTTTGCAATCTCACCCGCGATGTCTACCCTCCCGCTTATATTTCCGGCATTACCATGCGAATACACAACAACGGGTTTATCTGATGGATCCCCAATCATCCAGCCGTGCAGCATCACACCATCTGATGTTTCCATCCGGTGCTCCGACCACTCCAGGTTCAGCCGGTTCGGCGTATCCCAAAGCTCCGGCGATGGGTGAAATATCATTTGGTTTTGCATCAGCGTGATGAGTCCCACAATAAACAGGTATCCAATTAATAGAAATGCTATGAATTTAAGCGCCTTTTTCCACACAAGCGTAACGTAAGATTGTTAGTTGGTCATCAACATACCAAATGGAATGATGAAAAGCGTAGGATAAAGGGCTTTCGACACTGGATCTGGCCCGTCTTGTGTCATCGCGGGCATTGACCCGCGGTCTCCCAGTCTCGAAAAGACAACGAGTGAGCTATTGGCAACATTCATAATTCAGGCAGGAATGGGAGATCCCGCATCTCCCAAAGGCATCCCCCGGGCAAAATCTCTCCGTCAGACGACGGAAAACTTCTGCAATCGTTTTTTAAAATCAACCTCAGGTAAGTATCAATTCTCATGGCTTTTCGAGAACGGACGCAGTCATCCCTCTTCATTTAACCCCAAGTTGTTCAATTATAAAACTTTTTTCTGCAGGTTTGATCAAACTCATCAGCGCTATCCCACGCTCGTCTGATCAACTGCCACGTTCGTCCGGTTTAAATATCGGCCGGCATCTGCAATACATATCTTGAAAACAGGCAAAACGCCTTACCTTTAACAACTAATCCTCAATATCATGAAATGCAAAAATATAATACTGTTTGTAATCTTTGCCACGCTCTCTTTTAACAGCATGGCGCAGGATGCGGGAAGTAAATTTAGCATAGAATTAAGCATAGGCCCGTCATTTGCAACCCAGGAACTGGCCGGAAGCAGCTTGAATACCGGCGCGGGTTCAGAAGTGGTGTTCCACTACCGGTTTATGCCTCATCTTGGTGCGTATGCGGGCTGGGGCTATAACCGGCACTCATCCGACAATTCATTTGCCGGCAGTGATATGGACTTCGAAGAAACCGGGTACGTATTCGGACTTCAATTTAAACATCCACTGGGCAACCTCCCTGTTTCGTACTATGTAAGAGGGGCCGGATTATACAACCATATTGAAACGGAAAACAGTGACGGCGATATCGTTAACGACACCGGCCACGGTTTGGGCTGGCAGCTGGCAGGCGGTATTGATATTCCCGTAGGCAAAGGCTGGAGCCTCACGCCCGGACTGAAGTTTAATGCTCTTTCACGAGACTTTGATAACGGGACTATTAACAGAAATTTGGACCTCAATTATGTGACGGCCCGAGTTGGAATTCTCAAGGGCTTTTGAACGACATTCAACACCAGCGGGGATACAGATTGAAAGGTATCCCCGTTTTCACTATGATTAATTGTACATGTTTTAGCGCTTTAAAGCGCTAAGCTGTTTATACTTAGATTGATGACGAAAAATTAGGCGCGTGATGGCAATAGCAAAAGTACACGATACTATCCCGATCAGAAATTTCCTTAAACTCCTGATCGGTTTTGCCATTCTTATTCAGCTGAGCGTCACTACGTACAGCCACTTAAACGGGTATTACGAAATCAGTGGCGTAGACAATTATCTCTATCGCTTTTCGCGGGGCACATTTCTGAGTCTCATCGGCCTGCTGTTAGTCGCCTATCCTGATCTGTATATCATCCGGAAACTTGACAAGTCTTACAAGCTCAGCGAACATCCGGTTCTCCGAATTATTAACCAGTTTACTCTGACGGTGCTGGTGGCCGTTGCAGCTGCGGTGGTCATAACCATGGTTTCTCATCTGATCAGTTACTACCAGGAGAATTTATTCTCAGTTATGCTGATCAATGCCTTGATTTTTTCGGTCTGCAATATTCTGCTGATGGTTATTTTCGAGGCATGGATCTTTTTTATTGAGAGCACTGAATCAAAGCGGGTAACAGAAGATCTCGAGCGAGAGCTGTCTCAAATCCGGTTTGAAGTGCTGAAAAATCAGATCAATCCACACTTTCTGTTTAACAGCCTCAATGTACTATCAGGCCTCGTTGCAAAGGATTCAGAGAAAGCTCAAAAATTTATCGGCGAGTTTTCGCACATCTATCGTTACGTGCTGGAAACAATCGAGCAACCCCTGGTCACGCTCGGTGAAGAGATTAAGTTCGCACGTTCGTACGTTTACCTGCAGCAAATACGGTACGGCAAAAGCTTGCTGTTTGATGTTCATTTGCCTGCCTCCTGCCTCGAAACGTATCTACCCCCACTGTCGCTGCAACTGGTACTGGAGAACGTAATCAAGCATAATCTTGTCAGTTCCGAACAGCCGCTGCATATTGATATCTCGGTGGAAGGTGAATCGCTTATCATCAAAAATAACATTCAGCTCAAATTCAGCAGTAATGAACGGTCGGGGCTGGGACAGAAAAATCTGGCGAAACGATATGCAATGGTGACCAAAAAGATTCCGCAATTCCGTGTTGAGACAGATAAATACAGGGTTATACTGCCATTAATAACAGAGGACAGATATGGACATACTGATCATTGAAGATGAGGAACTGGCAGCAGAACGGCTGCAGGAGATGTTGCTCTCCATTGATGGCGGCATCAACGTGCTGGCCAAACTTCCCTCGGTGAAGGAGTCGGTGCGCTGGCTGATGCAAAATAGCGCAGACCTTATTTTTCTGGATATTCAGCTTTCGGATGGATCCGCATTCAATATTTTTGACCAGATTGATGTGCAAGAGCCTGTCATTTTTACCACGGCATATGATCAGTATGCTATCAAAGCGTTTGAGGTGAACAGCATTGCGTACCTGCTAAAACCGATCCGCACCCGGGATCTTGAGAATAGCCTGGAGAAGTACCACTCGATGGAATCAGCCTTCCGTATAGATGTTGAGAAGCTGATGAGTACATATCTTGGAAACCAGAAAAATTATAAGAGCCGCTTTTTGATTCGAATCGGGGATATCTATAAAAAAGTTCAGGCCCGGGATATCGCCTACTTCTACGCAATGGAAAAGAGCGTGTTTTTTAAAACACATGATGGCAAGACTCTCCCGATTGAATATTCGCTGGACGCTCTCGAGGAAGTGCTGGACCCGGATTTCTTTTTTCGGATTAATCGAGCTTACCTCGTGAATATTGCCGCCATAAAAAATATGGAGGCGTGGTCGCGGGGACGGATTAAGCTCGCCCTCGAGCCTGAGGTGAAATCAGAAGCCTACACCATTGTTAGCATCGCCCGTTCTGCTGAATTTAAGGACTGGATGGATCAGTGAAGGATCGTGAGAATGCACTCATGGAGCACGTCAGGTGCCGGGCCGATGCTGTGATCATAATGATGCTTTTGTCATTCAGACACATCTGCGCGAATCATAAACTCTTCCTGCCATTCATCATAACTGACGTTTAAAACATTAGGCCGGCAACAGACCTGACAGTCTTCAATATACTGCTGGGTTGTCCCCTGTGAAGGATCTACAAAGGTACTGTTCACTTCGCCGCAGTACGCGCAGTAATAATCGCAGCCCTCAGTTTTTAGCGCAAATTCGAAGCTCATAATAATCACTTTTTACATTTCACTATTCATTCTTTCACCACAACAATCAATACCTCACAGAAAATCCAGAAAAATTCTCCTCTGGATTATCGCTCTCATCATCAACCGACAGATCATCAACACGAGCCATGCGCGGGCCTTTCTTAAGCTCTTCAAGCATGTGACGTACGCTCTCTTTTTCACCGACAAGCACGGCCTCCACATCTCCACCGGGCAGGTTTTTCACCCAGCCACTCAGGTTTAACCGTTGCGCATTCTGGCGGGTAAAGTGCCGGAAACCAACGCCCTGAACACGGCCCGATATTCGAACATGTTTTTTAGATTGATCCATAATGGCTGAATCTTTTAATTCTTATTATCTTACGAGTTAAATCTGAATATATTCATTCATGACACTTACACAACTTAAATATATTGTCGCGGTAGACAAACACCGACATTTTGCCACAGCGGCGGAAAAAAGCTTCGTTACACAGCCTACACTCAGCATGCAGATTCACAAACTTGAAGATGAACTGAATGTTGTGCTGTTCGACCGGTCGAAATCCCCCGTAGTTCCCACCGAAATTGGTGAAAAAGTGCTGGATCAGGCGCGCATAATCTTACAAGATGCCCGCCATATCACCGATATCGTTCAGTACCAGGAAACATCGCTCAGCGGCACGTTTCGGGTTGGCGTCATTCCCACAGTTGCACCGTATCTGGTTCCGAGATTTTTGCACGCCTTCCTTACGGCGCATCCCGATGTGGAGCTGGTATTTGAAGAAGCGCTCACAAATGATGTTATCGAAGGACTTGAAAATGACGACCTCGACGCCGGCATTATAGCAACGCCCGTTGAGGCTTCTCACATTTACACCAAGGACCTCTACGTTGAGCCGTTTGCCGGATATCTATCGACCAGTCACCCGCTTGTTCAAAAAGAAAAGCTTACGATTGAGGATCTTGACCAGTCAAACATCTGGCTTTTAAACGAGGGGCACTGCTTTCGTGATCAGACCGTAAAGATTTGCAAAGAGTCATCAAAAAAAAGCAATTCTGCAATTGAGTTTCGCAGCGGAAACCTTGAGACACTGAAAAAACTGGTGGAGCAGAATTACGGGATGACACTTCTGCCATGGACCGCCACTCAGAACTTTGACGGTGACTGTTCCAACGCTGTTCTCAAACACTTTGAAGAGCCGATTCCATCTCGAAAGGTGCGCCTTGCCTATGGCCGTAAACACCTCAAACAAAGCATCATCAAGGCATTCCGAAAGTCAATTATGGACTCTGTGCCTGAAGAGCTGCTCAAAACCGAACAGCGCATGGTCATTGAGTAACCTGTCTTCTATTTATTTAAAAAATTAGCGTATTTATGCTCACCTCATTCACGGTTCAGTGGTTTACCGCCTACTATGTTTCATTGGGGACACTGCTGCTTGGCTACGGCATGTATCTGATCGTCAAACAGCATGAGATGGCAGAGCACCTGTGCGATGTCGCATCCACCACCGACGAAGCTCCCCGAACATTCCGGTCAGTTCTCAAATATCTTCTGTTATTCACCCTGCCCGGTTTGATTCTCTCCTTTTTCCCATTCTCCTGGATTGAACTGATCTTTACAATCTGGTGTCTGATCATTATTTATACCGTAGGTCAGATGCTGCTAAAGTGGCCTGTCGTTTCAAAACAAATTTTGGCTGCAAGAGCTGACCTCCACAAAAAAATCCGCTTCGCTGGAATCAATATGGTTTCCATTGGCGTTGTATTGTTCATGTTGTGCTTCATATTGATTTCTAACAGCTGATTCACCCGGATTAGTCTCCAAGAAATTTTGGCGTGAACAAGGCGAAGTGGAGATGGCGGCTGAAGGGTACCAATGTACCTTAGCAAGTTATTTTCACTTTCGCCATAGGCATGCCTTGGGCAAACGCAGTGCACAGCAAGATTTCGCCGTGAAATATCATCCCCTTTCCGGGCAACTTAATAAATCACGCAATATAATTAATTACAGTGTATCACATTCTTACTTATAAACTTATTCGAGAATAATCAGGGTTGATTTATGCGCCTCAAGAAAGCCGGCTACCAGGGTATTTATCTTCCTGAACTCGGCATCGCAATGGATGGCACACATCCCGATGCTGAGTATACTTTTGTCACCCATGCCCATGCGGATCACATGCACCGTAATCGTTCGGCCCATACCTACGCGAGCGGGCCAACTCTAAGCCTGATGAAGCTTCGGGGTTTCCGGGGAAGTTCGGAAGAGCTGGCATTTGAAGAGCCTTTCATAACCGATCGTTTCTCCGTAACGCTCTATCCGGCAGGCCATATTTTGGGATCAGCGATGATTTATATCGAGTCGGAATTGGGATCACTTCTCTACACGGGTGATTATCGCACACCGCCCTCTCCTGCAACCGAAGGATTCAGAGCACCCCCGCAGGTCGACTATCTGATTACTGAAGCAACTTTCGGGCTTCCTATCTACCGATGGAAAACAAATGAAGAGCTCGCGGAAGAGGTCCGTACGTTTGCGCAACAAACGCTTGATGAGGATTATACCCCCGTTTTTCTGGCGTATAACCTTGGAAAAGCACAGGAAATCATGCACCTGCTCTCAGGCCTGAATCACCCCATTATGATTCACGGTGCGGGCCATAAACTATGCAGTGTTTATGACAAAGCGGGGATTGACCTAGGGCCGTACGAAGCGTATGACCGGGATACCTGCGAAGGGAATATTCTGGTCTGCCCGTCGTCTGCCCTTTCCGGTGGATTTGCGTCCAACGTCCGAAAAAAGCGAATTGCCTACTGCAGCGGATGGGCCGCGCTTGAATCGCGCCGGACGCAGCTGACCGTAGATAAATTGATCCCGATTTCGGATCATCTGGACTTCTACGAGCTGATCGATTTCTGCGAACGATTAGCCCCGAAAAAAGTCTACATCACACATACGCCAAACCCTGACGTGGTTAAGCATTTTCTGGATGAGAGAGACATCAATTCAACGTTTTTGAACCTTGAAATGGAAGCTGATGACTGACTCAACCACGTTTTACGAGCTTTGCAGCACCATTCAAACCATTCGGGAAACACGCGGGAGCAATGCTAAAATATCAACCTGTGCGCATTACCTCTCCCGCCTGGTGGATGACGAACTCTACCTTGCAAGCCGGTTTATTGGGGAGGGAGCGTTTGACAATGTAAGCGGGAAGCGGGCCTCGGTCGGCAGCCGCACATCAGGACTCGCAGCCGCGAAATTTTGCGGAGTTGATTACGATAGCGTTTTCAAACCGTGCCGAACGGCAACAGGCAGCAGTTCCGAAACGATTGAGAAGCTTATGTTTGCGACGCCGGATGCTCGCAAGAAACGAGAACCAAAACAGTGGACTCTATCTGAGGTAGAAGCCGTGTTTGACCATCTTTACGATGTATCAAGCCGCGCGGATAAACAGGCGATCCTGCTGGACACCTGGCAGCAGATGACCCCGGTCGAAATCAAATATTTTATCCGGATGCTGGGACAGGGATCCCTCAGAATCGGGTTTGAAACACGGTCGCTTGTATCCGCAATTGCCAAAGCCTTTAATCATGATTCAGAGACAGTACGCTATGCCCATATGATTACGGGATCAAGCGGCAAAACAGCCGTTCTGGCAAAACATGATCGCCTTCATGAGGCGACATTCAAGCTGTTTCATCCGCTCTCATTTATGCTCGCATCTCCGATTGAAAGCCGGGCACTGGACAGTCTCGACGGCTATATTTGTGAAGAGAAGTTCGACGGCATGCGGTGCCAGCTTCATGCGGAAGGCGACCAGATCAAACTCTTCAGCCGGGATCTGAATGATATCACAAAAACCTTTCCGGAGATTACTTCACACTTTCGCAATAAGCAGCTGCAGCCAACCGTCCTGGACGGTGAAATATGCGTCTTCAAAGAGAATACCATTCAGCCGTTTCAGCTGCTCCAGAAGCGAATGGGAATTAAAAAGCCCGGCAAAAAGATACTCGATAAATACCCTGTAATTTTTATCGCCTACGATCTGCTGTTCAACGGCCGGCAGCCTATTTTTGACGAGTCCCTAAAGGAGCGCCGATCACAGCTTCAGCAACTATCGAAATCTCATGACATTCCTATGTCACTGCAATTCCCCGTTGACGACCGTGACCACCTGGACAGGCTGTTTGAAAAAGCACTCTCCCACGGAAACGAAGGTCTGATGCTTAAAAGAGAAGACAGCACATACGAATACGGCCAGCGCAGAAAATCCTGGCTAAAAGTGAAAAAGCCCGGCGGCACGTTTGATACGGTGATGATGTATGCTCACGCCGGAAGCGGAAAGCGCGGAGGAACATATTCCGACTTCACTCTCGGCATTTCAGTGAAAGACGACGAGCGTTACGAAGAAGAATTCATCCCGATAGGTAAAGCGTATGGCGGTTATACCGATCATGAACTCAAGCGAATGAACAAAAAGATCAAGGAACTTACAGTTGAAAAATATGGCCCCACACTCGGGCTGCTTCCTGAGCTTATCATCGAAATAGAGTTTGATGATGTTCAGGTCAACCGGCGAACAAAAGCAGGCTATACTCTGCGCTTACCGCGGTTTAAAGCCATTCGCTGGGATCTTGGACCCGGTGATGTTGATACGCTGAAAGACGTAGAACAGTATTACAATCAAAAAATAGAAGCTGAGCGGACCGATCAGTCACAAAATCCAAGTTTTATTCGCCCCTCCGCAGCGACTGATTAGAAGTGCATATTGTCAAAAAGATTTATTCATAAGCTGTTTAACTGGCGAATATTGGGGTGAACAATGAATTATTGTTCTTCATACACGTCTACCTGATGGCTAACCTTTTAATAAAAATATTCAGATACTGAAAGAACGAATTATTAAATTGTTTTTTTAGCGTATTATTTAGCTTCAAAAAATACCCCTTTTCAACTGACGCTTATTTAAATTTTGAACGCTTTTTAACATTAAGGTTTACTCCAGTAGTGCCGATAACGTCCTCATACCTTATGTTCATTTCGTCCATCTCCTGACTATGGATTTTTTAAAACATTCTTTTGTAATAATTTCTCTGTCCGCATTTCTGTTGCCTCATGCATTTCAGGAAACTAACCCTGTACAAAATCAACAATCACAAGAGCATACAGAACTGAATGCCGCATCTCTGAACATCTCATCGCTTGATTCCATAAAAGCAGATGTTGACAGTTTGATGCGCATTTACAGGTTGTCAGAAGCATATAATTTAAGTCATCAGGGACTTAAACTGGCAAAAGAAGCAGGACATACAGAAACCATCTTCGATTTGTACATCTCGCTTGCAGGGCAATTTTTAGATCGTAACGTGCCCGACTCAACTGTATACTATTCAGAAAAAGCCCGTGATCTTGCGGTAACTGATGATGACCTTAAGCAGGCCCTTAATAGCCTTGGTAACGGGCACGCTAAAGCGGGGCGCAGTATAATTGCTATTGACCTGTACGAACAGGTTCTCTCTTTAAGCGACAGTGTGGGAAATGAGAGGTATTCTGTCGGGGTTCTCAATAATCTTGCAACAGCGTATGCCTCACAGGGTGAAATCCACAAAGCGCTTCAGAATTACTTTGAAGCGCTGGAACGCTCGGAAGAACTCGGAAACAACGAATTTATCGCCATCATCACCAATAATTTAGGTGATAAGTATAATGAAATTGAAAACTACGAGAAGGCTGAGTACTACCTGAACCAGTCGAGGGAGGTGAGTGAGGCCGAAGGGCTGCAGACAAATTTAGTTCGTGTTCTGCTCAATCTTGGCAACACTTATATGGCAACAGAGCGTTATACGGATGCAGAGGACGCGTATTCCAGGGTACTTAACATGCATCAGGATTCGGGTAATGTGAACGGTGAAATTCAGGTCATTTACAATCTTGGCATGCTCAATCTTGCTAAAGATGACTTTAGTAAGGCGCGCGAATATCTGAATGAATCGCTTGCACGCAGTGAAGAAGCAAACATTATACCCGGTATTTTTTACAGCACAAACGGTCTTGGAGAGCTTGAGTTAACCATTGGCAACATAGACGAAGCGATCGAACGCTATCAGAAAGGAGTCTCATTGACGGAAGAGACCGGCAATCCCGGAATGATGGTTACCGCCTATCATAACATGTATAGTGCATATAAAGAAACAGAAAACTCAGAAAAAGCCCTGTCATGGCTTGAGAGAGTGAATGAGCTTGAAGAAGAGATGCGCTCTATGGAAAGTGACCGCCTTCGTGCTCAGTATGAAACCAAGTTTAACCTCAGACGTGCAGAGCAGGAAAAACAACTCATTGAAATCCAGCGTGAGCAGCAACAAGCGCAACTTCAGCTACAGCGATGGATCATTATTTTTGGTCTTGCGGGAATCACTATACTATTGATAGCAGGTTTTGTTCTTCTGCGTATTAATCAGAAAAGAAAAGCTTCAAATCATAAACTCACTGACTCCAACCGGCAGCTTAAAAAACTTAACCAAACGGTGCAGGATCAAAAAGAGGAGCTTGAGCGCCTGAATAACGTCAAGACTAAACTCTTCGCTATTATTGCGCATGATCTCAGGGGCCCGCTGGGGTCGTTGCAGAGTCTTTTATATCTGCTTCGCGAGCACGACCTCTCAGAAAAAGAGACAAATGAACTAACTGCAAATCTGGAAAAGAATATGCTTGAAAACTCGAGCATGATGGATAATCTTCTGGGCTGGGCTCAATCGCAGATGAACGGGCTGTCCATCAACAAGCGAGCGTTCGATTTACACCTGGCTGTACAATCTGTGCTGGATCAGTTTACGCTGCAGCTCGAATCAAAAGAGATAGACCTGATCACGGAAGTTTCGGAACGTACAATGATATATG
>Ga0307966_1000311_pt1 | contig 39993 bp, 40 predicted proteins | sample OrgLakmetagen646_FD_203141 | JGI IMG/M metagenome (GOLD analysis project Ga0307966, IMG submission 203141) | Saline water microbial communities from Organic Lake, Antarctica - #646 | ecosystem: Environmental > Aquatic > Non-marine Saline and Alkaline > Saline | place: Antarctica: Organic Lake... | reverse complement strand
TCAGAGAAATCGACCCGGCGCCACGGAATTCAGACCAGAACGAAAAAAGCACGCGCCCAATGGCAAATTCGACTCACACCAAAACTGACAATAACCCTCTACCGAGGGGGTGCTTGGGAGTTACTCTTTATGATCTACTGAACAGCGACGACCCCGTCGCGCTACGCCGCATCGAAAAGGTCCTTTCGTCGGAAGACGACCCCAACGATACCACCGAAGCCGTCATCAGCGCCCTGATCTGGCAGCGCTGCACCGCAGGCCACAACGGTGTTCTGGGGGCGGTTCTGAACCACGAATGTGCCGCCCGTATCAGCGTGTTGGCCAACCATCTGGAACAGGTCGGTGCTTCGGACGCCGCGCGGGCCATGCGTAAACTACGCGGGGAAATCCCGCTGGAGGACGCACAGATCGCGGGGGGCATCATCGACTGGGTCGATGTGAACCCCACGATCGCCAGCCATGCAGCGGCTCTGGACGAAGGTGTCGATGACATCTCGTCCGAAGTCTGGAGCTACATGCAGGAACGACAGAGCGATTTTCCGGACCACGAGATTCCCGACAAGCGCAAAGGCCTGTTCGGCGCGCTGTTCGGCTGACGCAACAAAATCTATCCGTTCCGCGATCTGAAAACGTCCCGACAAGCGCGCCGGTTTCCGGCTGGGAACCCAGAGCAAGACCGCAGGGTCAATCCATCTGGGCGTTGGGGAATGGGGGACTTGGTCGGGTGAAATCAGGCCTCCTGCTGCGATCATGTGCCGTGATTGCCTGCGACACGTAAAACTTTCTTGCCCGCAGTCTCGTGTCTCTCTCACAACGCGCCAATTCCGGCGCCAAAGGGAGACTTGCACATGAAACTTTCACTTCGCGCGGCGCTGACAGGCGCAACGATTCTTGTCGCCGCACCTGCCATCGCCCAGACGACCGACAACCCGATGGTTGGTGGCGCGCCGATGCTCGCGGACCGCAATATCATCGAAAATGCCGTGAACTCGGCCGATCACACCACCCTCGTCGCCGCGGTTCAGGCGGCTGGTCTGGTGGATACGCTGCAGACCCCCGGGCCGTTCACCGTCTTTGCGCCTGTGAACGCAGCGTTCGCGGCGCTTCCTGACGGCACTGTTGAAACCCTGTTGATGCCTGAAAACAGTGATGCGCTGACCGAGGTGCTTACCTGCCATGTGTTGGGTGCAAACGCGATGTCGGATGTCATCGGCGGCATGATCGCCGATGGTGGCGGTGTCCATACTGTTGAAACGCTGGGCGGCTGCATGATTGAAGTGCGCTCTGCCGATGGCATGATCACCCTGACCGATGAAACCGGCGGCACTGCGACGGTAACCATCGCGGATGTCGTGCAGTCGAACGGTGTGATCCATGTGATCGACAAGGTATTGCTGCCTGCCGCAGACGAAGCTGCAATGGATGACGCAATGCCGACAGAGACCGGAATGGACGCCGGTGACAATCCGATGGTCGGCGGCGCACCGATGTTCGCCGACAGGAATATCATCGAAAACGCCGTAAATTCAGCGGATCACACCACACTGGTTGCAGCGGTGCAGGCTGCCGGACTGGTGGACACGCTACAGGGCGACGGACCGTTCACCGTGTTCGCACCCACCAATGCAGCCTTTGATGCGCTGCCTGCGGGCACCGTCGATACGCTTTTGATGGAAGAAAACATCGACATGCTGACCAAGGTTCTGACCAGCCATGTGGTTGCCGGCAAGATTTCCGCTGCCGAACTGGCGACAATGGCACGGGCCTCATCGGATGGTTTTCATCATTTCAACGCCTTGTCGGGGGCTGCCTTGTCCGCACAGGTGCGACCGTCGGGCGATGTCTACATCTTTGACGAAAGTGGCAATGCCTACCTTGTCAGCGTCGCGGATGTGAACCAGTCGAACGGTGTGATCCATGTCGTCGACGGCGTTCTGCTGCCGCGCTGATGCCAACTTGCGGCAAGGCGGGTCCGTCCCCGCCTTGCCGCCGCCGCCGACAACGACGACGACGACGACGAAGCGCACAAGCAGTCTTAATCTGGCATAGGCAGGTCCGGCGGTTGGGTCCGGTGAATCTCGCCCATATCCAGCAACGGTGAAGCGTCCAAAGCCGATGCGTTCAACATCGACACCACCCGTTCCAGCGCGGCCACGATCATCGCCTGCTCCCAGTCTTCCAGCGCTTCGAACTCGTCGACATACTTCTGCTGAAGCGGGTCCGGCATACCCTCGATCGCGGTCCGGCCAGTCTCGGTCAGCAGGATATTCATCTGGCGCCGATCGACCTCCGAGCGTTGGCGCTCTACCATCGACTTGGCGGCAAGCCTGTCCAGCAGGGTCGACACGGTCGCCGCACTGACGCCCATCTGGTTCGCAATTTCCTTGGGTGTGACCCTGTCACGGCTCAGCACGATCTGCAGCACCCTGACCTGCACCGGCGTCAATCCCGCTGTGCCCGCAAGCGTCCGACCATAAAGTTCGGTCGCCCGCAGGATTCGGCGCAGCGCGATAAGGGAAATGTCTGTCCTGTTCACACGCTCTCCTGCAACCGAATACCATGGCAAACTACAGGTTTGTGGCCATCTCACAAGATGGCAAACTAGCTAGCCTGGCAAAGCAAAAGTGACCACGCTGCAAGCAGCTTGCCGGTCACTGGAGTGCGTGTGTGGCGGCTATGAAAGGGGGCACGCAATAAATTAGTTTAGCATAATGTTGCTTAAGCTAATTGATTTTCCGGTGAAGCTTTGTATATCTTAGGATCTGAACGAAGCAACAACCGAGGTATCCCATGCACGATATCCATCAAAACAAGGACCGTCACGCTGACGTTCGGTTCCGCAAGCCCGACGCCGAAGACGGCGCGGCCATCTGGGAGCTGATCGCCGCGTGCAAACCGCTTGATGAGAATTCGATGTATTGCAATCTGATCCAGTGCGATCACTTCCGGGATACCTGCATTCTGGCCGAGATCGATGGCACACCGGTCGGCTGGATTTCGGGCTATGTCATGCCGCGCGATCCGGAATCCTTCTTTGTCTGGCAGGTGGCCGTGTCAGAGAAGGCGCGCGGCCTTGGTCTGGCCAAACGGATGCTGGAGCAACTGCTGTCACGTGAAAATTGTGATGACGTAAGCCGGATCCAGACGACCATCACCAAGGACAACGACGCAAGCTGGGCGCTTTTCCGCAGCTTTGCGGATGCGCAGGACGGCGAACTCGACCACGAGGCGCACTTCGAGAAAGAAGCTCATTTTCAGGGCGAACAGGACACTGAACACATGGTGACCATTCGTCTGCCCGAGTCCGATGAACTGGACGCGGTAGCCTGAACGCCACCGCGACCCGCTGGACCCGAACACCCGACATAAAAGGAAACAAGGATGAAGACCGATACTTCAATCGACAAGACCATTTTCGAGCGACGCGAATCCCAGGTGCGCAGTTATTGCCGCAGCTTCGACGCGGTGTTCGACCGCGCGGTCGGATCGACGCTCTTTGATGCGCAGGGCAACAGCTATACCGACTTTCTGTCGGGCTGTTCCTCGCTGAACTACGGACACAACGATCCCGATATGAAAGCCGCGCTGATGGCACATGTCGGTGATGACGGGATCACCCACGCGCTGGATATGTATACTGGCCCGAAGGCCGCATTTCTCGAAACCTTCGAGCGGCTGATACTGGCCCCGCGCGGCATGGACCACAGGGTGATGATGACCGGTCCCACCGGCGCAAACGCAGTCGAGGCCGCGATCAAGCTGGCCCGCAAGGTGACCGGGCGCACCAATGTGATTGCCTTCACCAACGGCTTTCACGGCATGACCCTTGGCGCGCTGTCCCTGACCGGCAACTCGGGCAAGCGCGGCGGCGCAGGCGTTCCGCTGAGCGGCGTCACACATCTGCCCTACGAAGGATCGCTTGGCGAGGATGTGGATACGCTGGCGATGGCCGAGACCATGCTCGACAACGGCTCAAGCGGGATCGACGCGCCGGCGGCCTTTGTCCTTGAACTGGTGCAGGGCGAAGGCGGACTTACCGCTGCGTCGCGCGACTGGGTCGAGGGCATCGCACGCCTGGCAAAGATGCACGGCGCCAAGCTGATCGTCGATGACATTCAGGCCGGGGTCGGCCGCACGGGCAGCTTCTTCAGCTTCGATGATATGGATATCGAGCCCGACATGATCCCGATGGCGAAATCGCTATCCGGTTTCGGACTTCCGTTCGCGCTGATGCTGGTCAAGCCAGAGTTGGACATCTGGACGCCAGCCGAGCACAACGGCACGTTCCGCGGCAACACGCATGCCTTCGTCACCGCCAGGGTCGCACTGGAAAAGTTCTGGTCCGATGATGCCTTCAAGAAGGACATCGCGGAAAAGGCAGATGTCCTGACCGACGGCCTGCAGCGCATCGCAGACATGATTCCCGGTGCGCGCCTGAAGGGGCGCGGCATGATGCAGGGCGTCGATGTGGGGAACGGCGATCTGGCAGGCGCGATCTGCGCAGAGGCGTTCGCGCGTGGTCTGGTGATCGAAACCTCGGGTGCCGAGGATGAGGTCGTCAAGGTGCTGGCACCGCTGACCACCCCGATGGACCAGTTCAAGGCCGGGCTGGGCACACTTGCCGACGCCGCGCGCAGCCGTGTCGAAACGAAAATTGCAGCGGAGTGAAGACATGATCGTTCGTGATATCAAAGACCTGAAAGACACCGACAAGGACGTGCATGACGCGCAGTGGACATCCGTTCGCATGCTGCTGGCGGGTGACGGAATGGGGTTTTCCTTCCATGTCACCACGCTCGAAGCCGGTTCGGAGCATACGTTTCACTACAAGAACCACTTTGAAAGCGTCTACTGCATGTCGGGCACCGGTGCGATCACCGATCTTGCCACGGGCAAGACGCATGCGATCCGCCCGGGCGTGATGTATGCGCTGGATCAGCACGACAAGCATATCCTGCGCGCGGACGAAGAGCTGGTGATGGCCTGCTGCTTCAACCCACCGGTGACCGGTGATGAGGTTCATCAGGCCGACGGCTCTTATGCCGCCGCCGAATAACCGCAGCGGTTGATCTTTTGCTGCGGCCAAATCGCCGGTGGCAAGGGCAGAACAGGACGTGCGCCCATTGCCCCGGCGAGCTACGCACCCGAATAACAAGAGGCGCGCCCCGGATGACCGGGGGCGGATATGTATGAGCAAAGACACCCATACCGTTGAGAAAATCGGCGGCACATCGATGAGTCGCTCGGCAGACCTGTTGCAGCCCTTGCTGATGAACAACGGGGGCGCGCTCTATGGGCGTGTCTTCGTGGTGTCGGCCTATGCAGGCATCACCGACATGCTGCTTGAACACAAGAAAACCGGCGAACCCGGCGTCTATGGTCACTTCGCCAATGCCGAAGACGCGCACGGGTGGTCGGACGCATTGGACCGTGTGGCCACGGCAATGAACAGGTCACACCGCAAGGTGCTGACTGCGCCGGGCGACATTCAGGCGGCTGATGATTTCGTGCGCGAGCGGATCGAAGGCGCACGCTCTTGCCTGATCGACCTTCAACGCCTGTGTTCCTACGGGCATTTCCGCCTGAGCCAGCACATGGGTATTATCCGCGAACTGCTGTCCGGCCTCGGAGAAAGCCATTCGGCCCACGTCACCACGCTGCTGTTACGCAGCGCCGGGGTGAACGCACGCTACGTCGATCTGAGCGGCTGGCGCGACGAACGCGAAGTCAACCTGGACGAGCGGATCAGCCAGGCGTTTCTCGATATCGACCTCACATGCGAACTGCCGATCGTGACCGGCTATGCGCAATGCTCCGAATGTCTCATGTCGCTCTATGATCGCGGCTATTCCGAGGTCACGTTCAGCCGCCTTGCAGCCCTGACCGGCGCCGCCGAGGCGATCATTCACAAGGAATTTCACTTGTCTTCCGCCGATCCCAAACTGGTCGGGCTGGAAAACGTCAAGAAGCTGGGCCACACAAATTACGATGTGGCCGACCAGCTCTCGAACATGGGCATGGAGGCGATCCACCCATCTGCGGCCAAGACCCTGCGTCAGGCGGGCATTCCGCTGCGCGTGACGAACGCCTTTGAACCCGCCGATCCCGGCACGCTGATCGACGACGCCCCTGCCCGCTCCTCGCAGGTGGAAATCCTGACCGCGCTCGATGTCTTCGCGCTCGAGGTGTTTGAACAGGACATGGTCGGCGTCAAGGGCTATGATGCGACGATCCTTCAGATCCTGACCCGGCATAATGTCAGCATCGTCGCCAAGACTTCCAATGCCAATTCAATCACCCATTTCGTCGAGGCACCGCCCAAGCTGCTCAAGCGGGTCGAGAATGACATCGTTGCAGAGTATCCGACTGCCTCTGTTACGGTTCAGGGGCTGTCCGTCGTCGCAGCGATCGGGCGCGATCTCAGCGGGCTGAACGCCCTCGGGCGCGGGCTTGCCGCACTGGAACGCGCCGGTGTCGCGCTGATCGCCGTGCAACAGGGCCCGCGTAACGTCGACATTCAGTTCGTCGTCATGCGCGAGGACGCGGAGACCGCCGTTCGCGCATTGCACGAAGCTCTGATCGAGCAGGCCGATGGACGCGCGCACAAATCGCAGGGCGCGACGGTCAAGAACGGATCCCGGTTGGCCGCGTGACCCGGCAGGGTTACCGGCAATCTGGGGGGGTGAACAAGCATCCTAAGCGCTGACCGTTCTCGCCCAGTCCCGATCAAAAATTCCGATCAGGTAGACAGATGGGTCCACCCCGCATCGCCGTCGGCAACAGGGCCGATGCCCATCAAGGCGTCGGCCAGAGCCGTTGGTCGGGCTTTTCCTGAACCGGGCCATTTCAGGGCCTCGGGACGTGCTGCAAATGTCCCCCAACGGAACGCGAGGGCACCAGATGGATGCAATGCCTTGCAAAAAGGGGCTTTAACACTCTACTGCATAGGCAATGCAAACAACAACGGGAGACTTATTGCCATGAGAATTCTTGCTGCGACCACCGCCCTTTCGCTTGGACTTGCCACCAGCCTGTCCGCTCAGGACTGCGAGGAAATAACATTTTCCGACGTCGGCTGGACCGACATCACCGCGACCACGGCGGCAACGACCGTCGTTCTGGACGCGCTCGGATACGAAACCGATATCAAGATCATCTCGGTGCCGGTCACCTATACCTCGATGGCCGCAGGCGATATCGACGTGTTTCTGGGCAACTGGATGCCCACGATGGAGGCCGATATCTCCCCCTACCGAGAGGATGGCACCGTCGACACGGTGCGCGCCAACCTGACCGGCGCAAAGTACACGCTGGCCGTCAACAGGGCCGCCGCCGATCTGGGGATCACAACCTTCGCGGATATCGCCGCCAATGCCGACGCGCTGGACGAGACGATCTACGGCATCGAGCCGGGCAATGACGGCAACCGCCTTATCCAGTCGATGATCGACGACAACGCATTCGGCCTGGAAGGCTTCGGTATCAGGGAGTCCTCTGAACAGGGGATGCTGGCGCAGGTTGGCCGCGCATCGAACAGGGGGGAACCCATCGTCTTTCTCGGCTGGGAACCGCACCCGATGAACGCCAACTACGACCTGACCTACCTTGAAGGCGGCGACGATTACTTCGGTGCCGATCTTGGCGGTGCCACGGTCTATACCAACACCCGCGCAGGCTTTGTCGAAGAGTGCCCGAACGTCGGCGCGCTGCTCAACAACCTCGAGTTCACGCTGGCCATGGAAAACGAGATCATGGGCGCGATCCTTGACGATGGCGACGACCCCGACGAGGCCGCGACGGCTTGGATTCAGGCCAACCCCGACGTGCTTGAGACGTGGCTCGCCGGTGTCACCACCAAAGACGGTGACGACGCGATGGCCGCCGTGCAGACCATCCTCGAATGATCCCGACACACTGACCCAAGGGCCTGCCATCGCGCAGGCCCTTTTTGCTGATACGCCCCTACCCGGCTGCGGAGGCTTGCATGAACTGGCTCACCGAGAACAAGATCCCGATAGACGACGCGGCCGAAGCGGTCTTCGGCTGGCTGCTGACCAATGCGGGATGGTTGTTCGACGGGCTTTCCATTGCGATGGAGTGGTTGATCGAGGCGATCCTGCTGGTGCTGCAAACCCCACATCCACTGGTGATCGTCGCCTTCTTTGCGGCCCTCACATGGGCGATACAGCGCAACCTGAAGACACCTGCGCTGATCGTGATCGGGTTTCTTTTCATCCTCAATCAGGACTACTGGGAGGAAACGACCGAAAGCCTGACGCTGGTCCTGTCGGCCTGCGTCGTCTGCATGGGCGTTGGCGTGCCCATCGGCATCGCGATGGCACACCGGCCCAAGCTTTACAGCTTTGTCGCCCCCGTGCTCGACCTGATGCAGACGCTGCCGACCTTCGTCTACCTGATTCCCGCCATCGTGTTCTTCGGCATCGGCATGGTGCCGGGCCTGATCGCCACGGTGATTTTCGTGCTGCCCGCGCCCATCCGCCTGACGCAGCTCGGCATCGCCTCAACCCCCAAGGCGCTGCTGGAGGCGGCACAGGCCTTTGGTGCCAAGCCCAGCCAGACCCTGTGGAAGATCGAACTGCCCTACGCCCTGCCACAGATCATGACCGGCCTGAACCAGACGATCATGCTGTCGTTGTCGATGGTGGTGATCGCGGCCCTTGTCGGGGCTGACGGGTTGGGGGTGCCGGTCGTCCGCGCCCTCAACCAGGTCAACACCGGTCTGGGCTTTGAATCCGGTCTGGTCATCGTGGTGGTCGCCATCATGCTGGACCGCATGCTGCGGGTGACCCGCAAATGACCGGCGAGACACCCACAGCCGTCGAGTTCGACAACGTGTCCATCGTGTTCGGGGACAAGCCCAAGCTGGCGCTGCCCTTGATGGATGCAGGTCAGGACCGGTCGGAAATCCAAAGCGCCACTGGACAGGTGCTGGGTGTGCACAACTGTTCGCTCAAGGTGAAATCCGGCGAAATCCTTGTTCTGATGGGCCTGTCGGGGTCCGGCAAATCGACGCTGCTACGTGCGGTGAACGGTCTGAACCCAATGGCGCGCGGCACGGTGCGCGTCGACGTGGGAACTTGGTCCTGCGATATCGCCGGCTGTTCGGCAGCCGACCTGCGCCGGGTGCGGCGTGAATGCGTGTCGATGGTCTTTCAGCAATTCGGGCTTTTGCCGTGGCGCACGGTGCGCGAGAACGTGGCCCTCGGGCTGGAGCTGGCCGACGTGCCCAAGGGCGAACGGCTGGAACGGGCGGACCGGCAACTGGACCTCGTCGGTCTTGCCGAATGGGCGGACCGCAAGGTCGGCGAGCTTTCGGGCGGGATGCAGCAGCGCGTGGGACTGGCCCGCGCCTTCGCGACCGAAGCCCCGATCCTGCTGATGGACGAGCCGTTTTCGGCGCTCGACCCCCTGATCCGGACCCGGCTTCAGGATGAATTGCTTGACCTGCAACATGATCTCAAGCGCACCATCGTCTTCGTCAGCCACGATCTGGACGAGGCGTTCAAGCTGGGCGGGCGCATCGCCATCATGGACGGAGGACGCATCGTTCAATGCGGCACCCCCCGCGAGATTTTCTCGAACCCCGCTTCCGACTACGTGGCCGACTTCGTTGCCAACATGAACCCGCTTGGCGTTCTGACCGCGCGCGATGTCATGGGCCCCGTCTCCGAAAGTACGGCAGCGGCGACCGATGCCGAAACACCGGTCTCGGACCTGATCCACCAGCTGGGCCAGAAGGGTCAGGCCATCCCGGTCGTGCACGAAGGCCAGACCATCGGCACCGTCACCGCCAACAGCATCGTCACCCGTCTTCGCGGCGACTGAGGCGAAGACGCGACACCGGATTTCACCAAGCCCCATCAGGACAGGATCAAGGGCTTCGCGCAGGAAGCTGCATCCATTCTGCGCCCTGACCGGACCCCGACGGCGCCGATCAGGGATGCCGCCGCGATCAAGCCCTTCTCTTTTGACATCCGCACGACCACCACCGCCGATACACTTGGGGTATGGCTCGCGCGGAGTTGATCCAAACTCCGCTTTGCCGTCGTGACATCGCTGCCTTGCCTCTGCAAACTTGGATCGTTCACATCCAGTCAGAGGCGAGATGCGGTATAGTGGTGTCCAGATCCTGAAGCTTCTCTTGCCTCTGCTGCTTCTGGCCTGTGCGGGACCAGAGCGCGTGAAGGACCCTGTGTCATCCCCTGCCACCCGGGCCGCGACGACCGTCGCCACGCCGCGGCCGGTCGCGGTCACCTTCCCTGCATTCGGCGATGCCGACCCCCACCCGTGGGACGGACGGGCGCCCTCGGCCTATGCCGTCCACGGAATTGACGTCTCGCGCTGGCAAGGCGCGATAGACTGGCGGGATGTGCGGGGCGCCGGTATTGCCTTTGCCTACATCAAGGCAACCGAAGGTGGTGATCGTGTCGATCCTGCGTTCACGGATAACTGGCAGGGCGCCGCCCGCGCGGGCGTGCCACGCGGAGCCTATCACTTTTACTACTTCTGTCGTCCGGCCGAAGAGCAGGCGCAGTGGTTCATTCAGAACGTGCCGCGTGACCCGTCCGCCCTGCCCCATGTTCTGGACCTGGAATGGAACCACCGGTCTCCGACCTGCACGCTTCGCCCCGACGGGTCCACGGTTCAAGCCGAAACGGCCCGGTTTCTCGACATCCTGACCGCGCACTACGGCCAGCGCCCGGTGGTCTACACGACGCCCGACTTTTACCGCGAAACCGGCATCGGCGCTCTGCCCGGAACAGAGTTCTGGCTACGTTCCGTCGCGGGTCACCCGTCGAAGGTATATCCCGGCCAGCGCTGGACCTTCTGGCAATACACCGGCACCGGCCTTGTCCCCGGGGTCGGCGGCCCTGTCGACATCAATGTCTTTTCCGGCTCGGTTGCCGACTGGACACGCTGGCGACGGTAATTCCCATGCTGGCGATGCAACCAGCCTGCTCTTTCTGCGTTGACCTGTAACGGGAAGAAGCGGCGGTATGCCGACAGTGCCCGATACGGGAGGATTTTGAACGATGAAACTACGCATAATGATCGCCTGCGCCTGCACGGTCGCGTCACCGATGGCCGCCGAGAACCGAGCCTTGATCGTTGGCACGCAGACCTACGGGGATGCGACCGAACTGAACGCCGCTGCCGAAATTTCGGACGCAGCCGAGGCTTTGGAGGCCGCCGGTTTCGACGTTGTGTCCCGCGTCGATGCAGACATCGACGGGTTGCGTGGTGATCTGGATGCCCTGCTGACCGAAGACGCACCAGAGCGCAGCGTCATCTTGCTGACTGGTCTTTTCGCCAATTCCGGCAGTCTGGGCTGGTATCTGCCGGGTGAGGTCGACGAGCCTTCGCTGGCCACCGCCGATAGTCAGGCGCTGTCGCTGGGCACAGTGATGGAGGTTGCACGCAGGTCTCAGGATGGGGCCGTGGTGCTGCTTGGCGTCGGGACAGCCGAAGCCGACGCCGAAGACACCGAGGCAGGTGATACGCCTGTCGCTCTTGGAACCGGCCTTTTACCGGGCTTGGGGGACTTGGTCCCGCCAGAGGGCGTCACGGTGATAACGGGCGCGATTCCGGATATCCTGACCTTTGCCGAAGAGACCCTGATTACGCGGGGGGTCAGCCTGCCCGAAATGCTGGAAGGTGTGTCAGGGCTTGATGCGCAAGGCATGCTGTCACCGGCGATGAGCTTTCTGCCGACCGAAGACGTGGCCCCCGAGGAAGAGGCGGCGGCGGCCTAACGAGCGGACTGGCAGTCAGCACAGGATCGCGATGACATTGCCGCCTACGAGACCTATCTGACCCGCTATCCCGACGGAACCTATGCCGATGAAGCGCGGGCGGCGATCAACGACCCGGAACGGATCGAGACCGCGCTTGAGCTTGATCGCTCCGAGCGCCGACAGATACAGGGTCATCTCAACGTGCTGGGATATAACACGCGCGGCGTGGACGGCATTTTCGGTCCCGGATCCCGCAGTGCGATCAACAGCTGGCAGCAGGCAAACGGGTTTGAAACGACCGGCTTTCTGAACACCGAACAAATCGGCACGCTAAGCGAGATGGCCGCGACGCGTGAAGCCGAGCTGGAAGAGGAACGGCGCGAACAAGAGGCGGAACGTGAACGCGCGGACCGCGCCTATTGGGAAGACATCGGTCGCGGTCAGGACGAGGCCGGACTGCGGGCCTACCTTGAACGCTTCCCCGACGGCTTGTTTTCGGATGTCGCCAGCGCGCGCCTGTCCGAGATCGACACGGACCGCGACCGTGCCGCTTGGGAAAGCGCAGAGGCCGAGGACACCGAAGCCGCCTATCGTGGTTATCTGGACGCGCACGGCGACGGTGCCTTCGCAGACCGTGCCCGCGCGCGCATCGCAGACATGAACGAAGCCGACGCGATTGCGGCGGACGAGGCTGCATGGAGCACCGCGCAGGAGGAGGATACCGCAGACGCCTATGCCGACTATCTCGACAGGTTTCCCGACGGTGCCTATCTGGAACCCGCAAGCGACCGGCTGGCTGAACTGACCGAAGATTCAGCGGCAGACGAGACCGCGGCACTGCAGGAACAGGCCCAAGAGGAAGAAGCGAGGCTGGGTCTCAACACGATCGCCCGCAGCCTTGTCGAAATGCAACTGGTGGCACAGGGCTTCAACCCCGGACAGACCGACGGACAGCTTGACGACAACACCCGCGAGGCACTGCGGAGCTATCAGAACGCGCGCGGCTTGCCGGTGACGGGCTACGTTGGCCGCCAGACACTGAACCGGCTGATCACCGACGGCCTGCCTCTGTCCCCCTGACAGGACAACCGGTTGCGCTGCGGCCTGCATCGACCCGTGATTTTGCTGGCAGGTGTCTGGAAAGCAATGCAAGGGGTCGGCTCAGGTCGCGGACGGCCAGACCCTGCGCGGCAATACACCACGCCCATGCGGTTGCAAGATGGCGTGGCAGACATCCTGCCCAGAGCGCAAAACCCCCTGACAATCCGTGACTGGCCGAAATGTCGCATCGGCTACGGATTAGCGACTGCAGACCTTCGTCTGCGGGTCCATCCGCGCGAATTCCGACCCCGAGACGATGTGGATCTGGTCATAGGGTATGTGCTGCCATTCGGCCAGATAGCGTTGCCGCACCTCGCCGCGCATGTAGCGGGCCATTTGCCGGTTGCCGACAGGGCCGACATTCACGTTCGATCCGTGAAAGCCCATCCGCGCGTCCGGGGCGACGCAGGCGTTGGGCAGGGTCGCGAACATCAGGCAGGCGGAATTGCACTTGCCCTCGATGCGCACGGGCCCGCCCCAGACCGCCAGCATCGCACGGTCAGCCTCGGCACTGATAAGCTGCCCACCGCCGTCGTTGCGGATCACATAGGTCTCTGCCCCGACGGGCGCGTCGCGCCGGTCCGTGCAGGCCACAAGAAGACAGAGCAACGTTGCAGAGACCATCGGCTTCATTCCTCACCATCCATCATGGTCAGCGTGACGCAAAAGCGCCGGCCCGCAAAGGGCCGGCGCATGACGTGTGCCGAAAGGCGCCCAGCGCTCAGTCAGCCCATGTCCAGGGCGTGGCATAGCTGTTCAGCGTTTCGTTGACCTTGGCCTCGTCCGTGTCGGACGTCTTGGCGATATGGGCGATCAGACCGCGCTTCTTGTCCTCGATCACGCTCTCGACATGCGCCTCTGCCCCTGCCGCCTCAAGCGCATCGTCGAAGACGCGGATGATGGCGCGCTTGCGCAGGTCCGGCTTGAATATCTTGCCGACGGCGGTCTTGGACAACTCGTCCAGCACCTCGATATACTTGGGGTTGGCCGCCCGCTCGTGGATGTGCTGCTTGGCGTAGGTCATCAGGTCGTCCACAGTGACATGCGCCCCGTCTACCAGTTCGACATAGGCGCAGGGAATTTCGCCCGCATGGGCGTCAGGCTGACCGATGGCCCCGCAAAAGGCGACGGCCTCGTGACCGGCCAGCGCCTCTTCGATCTCGGCGGGGTCGATGTTGTGACCGCCACGAATGATCAGGTCCTTGGCGCGGCCCGTGATCCACAGATAACCGTCCTCGTCCAGCCGTCCCAGATCGCCGGTGCGCAGATATTGCACGGAATCCCCAAGCGGAGACCCTTCGCCCGGATAGAACAGGTCCTTGTTCTTGGCTGCATCCGTGTAGGTCTTGCCATCGTAGACCCCCGGAGACGCAACGCAGATTTCGCCGATCTCACCTGCTTCGACATCACGCTGGCTGGATACGTCAACAATGCGCACATGGGTGTAGGGAAAGGGAAACCCGATAGAGCCGACGCGCTTTTCACCGTCGGGCGGGTTGATCGAGACAAGGCAGGTCGCCTCGGTCAGCCCGTAGCCTTCGCAGATTGTGACACCGGCGGCGGCTTCGAAGCGCTTGTAAAGCTCCAGCGGCAAGGGTGCTGACCCACAAAAGGCAAGGCGCAGGGACGAGATATCGGCATCGACCTTGCGCTGCATCAGCGCGGACATGGCCGTGGGGACTGTGATGACAAAGGTGGCCTTGTAGCGTTCGACCAGCTTCCAGAAATTGTCGAAGACACCGTCGCCGCGATAGCCCTGCGGCGTCGGAAAGACGACATGCGCCCCCGACCCCAGCGACGCGCCCAGCGACACGATGGCTGCAAAGACGTGGAACATCGGCAGCGGGCACATCTGCACGTCTTTTTCGGTGAACAGCAGGCGGTCGCCCAGCCACGCATTGTAAAGGATGCCCGAATAGCGGTGCTGCGCCACCTTGGGCATGCCCGTTGTTCCGCCGGTGTGGAAATAGGCGGCGACGCGGTCAGCCTTGCTGTCCTCGAACTGCAACGCCGTCGGCTGACGTTTCACGGTATCGCGGTAGCTGAGAATCTTTGCCTTGTGCTCGACCGGGTTCTTGGGCCGGATCAGCGGCACGATCAGCTTCTTGACGCCGGTCAGATAGCGCAACAGGTCCACTTCAAGCACCGTCTCGACGTTGGGGGCCAGCGCCACGGCCTCGGCTGCCTTCTGGGCCACGTCCGTCTTGGGAAAAGCCCGAAGCGTGACAAGCACCTTGGCGTTGGTTTCCTTGAGGATCGCGCCGATCTGTTCGGCGTCCATCAGGGGGTTGATCGGGTTCACGATCCCCGCGACCTGCCCGCCCAGATACGTCAGCACCGCCTCGGTGCAGTTGGGCAGCAGGTAGGCCACCACGTCGTTCTCGCCGACGTTCAGCGCGCGCAGCATGTTCGCCACCTGGCTGACCTGATCCTTCAGTTCGCCCCAGCTCAGCGTCTCGGCCTTGTCTGCGGGACCCGAAAACATCTGGAACGTGATCGCGTCCCGCTTTGGAAAGGCCGTCGCGGTGCGCGTCAGCTGTTCGTAGGTCGTCACCGCCAGATTGCGGTCATCCCACGGCTTTTCGTTCCCGATCGCGTCACGATCCGCGAGCGTCGCATAGGTCATGGCGGTCCTCCCATATTCATATCCCTCGCGCCATTTGACCGGCGCGCTTCCCTGTCACGAAAGGATGATGAAAGCGCCCTTGCAGTGCAAGTGCGACGCCACGCAACTTGATTATTCCGCCGCGATTCCAGCTGTAAATTGCAGCCGCGCAAGACGCGCATAGAGCCCGTTTTCGGACACGAGGCTGTCGTGGGTGCCTTCGGCCACGATGCGTCCCTGTTCGAAAACGACGATCCGGTCGGCCTTTTTCACCGTCGCCAGACGGTGTGCCACGATCAGGGTCGTGCGCCCTTCGCTCAGCGTCTCGACGGCCTGTTGCACGGCCTGTTCGCTTTCGGCGTCAAGCGCCGACGTAGCCTCATCCAGCAGCAGCACGGGGGCATCGCGCAGGATGGCGCGGGCGATGGCAATGCGCTGTTTCTGACCGCCCGACAGCATCACGCCGCGTTCGCCCACCTCGCTGTCGTAGCCTTCGGGCAGCGCCATCAGGAAGTCGTGCGCCGCAGCCGCGCGGGCGGCAGCCTCGACCTCGGCGTCGCTGGCCTCGGGGCGACCGAAGCGGATGTTTTCGCGGGCAGTATCGGCAAAGATCACGGGGTCCTGCGGCACAAGGGCGATCTGACGGCGGAAATCGTCCCGTGCGAGGGTTTGCAAATCCATCCCGTCCAGACGCACGTGTCCCGCCTGCGGGTCGTAAAAGCGCATCAGAAGCTGGATGATCGTGGTCTTGCCAGCCCCCGACGGGCCGACCAATGCGACCGTCTCACCCGGCCTGACGCTAAGTGATATCCCGTCCAGTGCTGCGATACCGGGGCGCGAGGGATAGGCGAAATGCACGCTCTCGAAGTCGATCTTGCCAAGCGCGCGCCCCGGCAACACGGCGGGGGCTTCGGGGTCCTGCACCGCGTCTTCCGCCGTCAGCAGTTCGACCAGACGCTCGGTCGCGCCCGCCGCGCGCTGCAATTCGCCCCAGATTTCGGTCAGCGCGGCCAGCGCGCCGGCGACCATGATCGTGTAGATCATGAACTGCACCAGCTCGCCCACGGTGATGACACCGGTCCGCACGTCGTTGGCCCCCATCCACAGGAAACCCACGATGGCCGAGAAGGCGATGAAGATGACGATGGCGGTCATGACAGCGCGGGTGCCGATGCGGCGACGGGCCGCGACATAGCTGCGTTCGGTGACATCCGCGAACTTGGCGCGGCTCAGGCTTTCGTGGGTGAAGGCCTGCACGGTCTGCGCCGACAAGAGCTGTTCAGAGGCATCGCCCGAAGACGCCGCGATCCAGTCCTGATTCTCGCGGCTCAGCTTGCGGACGCGGCGGCCCAGAATGATGATGGGGATCAGAATGACGGGAATGGGCCAGAGGACCAGCATCGTCATCTTCATCGAAGTCCACAGCATCAGGCCGATTCCACCGATCAGGATCAGCCCGTTGCGCAGCGCAATCGACACGGACGATCCGATGACGGACAGGATCAGGGTCGTATCGGTGGTGATCCGGCTGAGCACCTCGCCGGTCATGATCCGTTCATAGAACGTCGGGCTCATGCCGATCATCCGGTCGAACACGGATTTGCGGATATCCGCGACCACCCGTTCACCAAGTCGCGTTACCAGATAATACCGCAGCGCGGTTCCGGCGGCCAGAACGGCGACGATGCCGATGGCCGTCAGGAAATAGCCCTGCAGGATCTCTGCCTGCCCGCTTTCGAAGTTGTCCACGACCTGCCGCACGGCCAGCGGCAGGATCAGCGACACCGCCGCCGTCAGGACCAGCGCGAACAGTGCCAGCACCAGCAAGAGCTTGTAAGGGGCAAGATAGGGCCACAGATGCCCCAGCGCACCGACTTGTCTGGACGACGCGCGGTCCTGAGTGGCGGCGGCTGTGGTCTCGGTCATTGCGGCATCGTCCCTTGGCTTGCAGGGTGTCATAGGATGCACCACCCCGTGGGGCAAGGCGACAAAAACGCAAGGGAAAAGTTGGAGCGGGCGACGGGAATCGAACCCGTATCATCAGCTTGGAAGGCTGAGGTCTTACCATTACACAACGCCCGCGCTGTGCCGCTTATAGGGTGAGCGTGCGGGGTTTCGCAAGCCGGTTTTGCCCAGAAGACGGGCCGATTTCGCCATCGCCCCGCCACAAATCACCGGTATCCGATGACCAATTGACCGAACCTGTGGTGCCGTTTGGAGGCCAAGACATGATGCCGAACCTACGCCGTATCCTTGGGGTGACCTTGCTTTTGCTGACGGCAACCCCGCTTTATGCCAAGGAAATCAACGTGCGAATAGAGCGGTCGGGCTTTTACCCGCCTGTCGTCTATGCCCAGCACGGGGACGTCATTCGCTTTCACAACGCGATTCGCACAGTCGCAAGCTTGTCGTCCACAAACTACTACTCTTCGCGCCCTGAATGGAAACTCAACGGCATCTGGTCCGGAAACTCCGGAACGATCACGGTGCAGTCGGGAATGGAGCCGTTCGTGCGCGCGCCCTGCCTCAACAACTCCAACCCAAACTGGTGGCAATACGGCAGTCATACCGAAACCCAGATGACCCAGATGATCAATAATTCCAGCAATCCGAGCTATCACGAAAACGACTTCTGCAACGGCTGGTCCTACAACCGCTTCAACAACATGCTCGAAATCGTGATCGGCGATGCGCCACTGGGCAACGGGTTGCTGGACTAGACAGGCTCGATCAACTGCGGCCCACGGGCGCGGTTGCTGTTCACATCATATCCCACGCGTTGAAGCTGCAAAGCGTCATCAGGGACCGGACCCATCAGGGTTGCGGCCCCTTTGCCTTGTTCGCCCAGCCACAGGGCCACGTCATCGGGGTCAAGGATGACCGGCAGCCGGTCGTGGACCGGCGCCATCGTAGCGTTGGCCGCCGTGGTGACGACGGCGCAGGTGGTCAGTGCCTCGCCGTCCTTTTCCCAAGCCTGCCAGATGCCGGCGAAGATCATCGGTGCCCCGTCGGTGCGGGTGACCCAGTAGGGCATGGGCCTTTCGCCCGTGATCCGTTTCCATTCGTAGAACCCGCTGGCGATCACCAGACAACGCCGTTCCCGCACCGCCGCGCGAAAGGCCGGCTTGTCGGCGATGGTTTCTGACCGTGCGTTGATCAGCAGCGGGCCGCCGCCCGATTTCCTGTACCAATGCGGGATGAAGCCCCAGCGCATCGGGCGCAGATGCCGCGTGCCGCCGTCGGACGTGATCGTGTGCACCTGCGTGGTCGGGCAGACATTGTAGTCGGGCACGTCCGGCAGATCGTTCGCCGCCGCCGCGTCGAACATCCGGGCCATCGCGTCATGGGGCAACAGGATCGCCATGCGTCCACACATGCCCCTGATCTAACCCACGCGGTGGATGCACTCAATCCCGCCAGTGTTTCGCATGCGAAACATCGAACCTTATCAACGACTTGTTAACCAACTCTGAGGTGACAGCCTTCAAAACGCAAACGCCCCGGCCGATGACCGGGGCGTCGCAAACTTAGCCTTGGCGCTTACTTTACCGTGATGCGACCGTCGGTCATCGGGGCTACGGGGCTGTTTTCACCGATGTAGTCGGCCACCACTTCGGCCAGATCGGGGCCGAAATCATAGGCGTTTTCGGCATCGCGGAACATCGCGTAGCCGTCACCGCCGTTGCGGACGTAGTTGTTCGACGCGACCATGTAGGTGGCTTCGGGGTCGATTGCTTCGTCTCCGACCATCACTTCGGAAATCCGGCTTCCCACTTCGGCTGCGGGATCGACGCTGAACGACATGCCAGCGACCTGCGGGAAACGGCCCGCGACCTCTTCCATCTTGCTCGCGCCGTTTTCAAGGGCGTCGATCAGCGTCTGGCCGGTGACCTCGAAGGTGGACAGCGTGTTCTGGAACGGCAGGACGGTGTAGACCTCGCCCATCGTCACTTCGCCCGCATCGATCGAGGCCCGGACACCGCCCGAGTTGGTGATCGCGATCTGGACACCCTGATCGCCCACGCGGTCGAGCATGGCTTCGGCGACAAGGTTGCCCATCGCACATTCCTGCACGCGGCAGACCGACCGGTCGCCTTCAAGGCTGTCGGCGGCTTCACCGATCACCATCTGGCGCAGCTCTTCCAGCGGGCCGGCGAGTTCGGCGACACGTGCGACGGCATCGGCGTCCTCTGCGACAGACCCATCCAGAAGAATCGGATCTCCCGAAATGTCGGTGACGTTGCCGTCATCGTCGAAGGTCACATCGATCTCGCCCAGATACTTGCCGTAAGAGTAAGCCTGAAAGATCGGCACATCGTTCACGACCGTCGGATAAGGGCCGTCAGCATTTTCGTCGGTGTTCGACAGCAGCGTGTGCGAATGACCGCCGATGATCAGGTCGACGCCGGTGACCTGCTCTGCAAGACGGCGGTCGGCGGCAAAACCGACATGGGTCAGTAGAATGATCTTGTTCACGCCGTCGTCGGTCAGGCGATCCACCTCGGCCTGCGCACCGTCGACGATGGGGCTGAAGATCACCGTGTCGCCGGGCGAGGAGGTTTCGGCGGTGTCCTCGGCCAGAACCGACACGATACCGATACGCTCACCGTCCACGTCGAGAACGGTCGACTTGCCGATCTTGTCGGCCAGAAGGTTGTTCTGGCTGACGTCGATGTTGGCGCTGATGACGGGAAATCCGACCTGATCGACGAAATCGGACAGACCCTGCGGGCCATCGTCGAATTCGTGGTTGCCCACGGCCATGACGTCGTAGTCGAGAATGGTCATGAACTCGGCGGCAACGTCGCCGCCGTATTGGGTGTAGAACAGCGTGCCTTGGAACCAGTCGCCCGCGTCAAGGAAGATCGCGGGGTTTTCGGCACGCGCACGGGCGTCCGCAACGGCGGTCACCATACGACCGACGCCGCCAAAGCAGTCACCGGCGGCGTTGTCCTCGGCGGAACAGCCGCTGTCAAAGGCGCTGATCGGCTCGAACCGGTCGTGAAAGTCGTTGGTGTGCAGGATCGTCAGCGACATGTCTGCCGAGGCGGTGCCCGCGACAAGCGCAAGTGCGGTGGTGGACAGGATATGCTTGAGCATTTGTATTCCCCTAGGGTGTTGGACTGAATTCAGCTTGGCGTCGGCTCGGGCGCGAGTCAAACGCCATCGGTCCCCATCTGCCCTGTCATTGCTTCAGGTATATGACACTGCCCGCTTGACGGGCATCCAGTGCCGCATCAAAACACGGGCATGTTGATTTACAAGATTTTCCGTGCCCCCGAATGGGAGGCTCTCGCCGCCGACGGATCGACCAAGGGCGCCCCGATCGACCTTGCCGACGGCTATATTCACTTTTCGACGGCCACGCAGGCGCAGGAAACGGCAGCCAGACATTTCGCCGGTGTCGACGGGCTGGTGCTGGCCGCAGTCGAGAGCGATACTCTCGGTGACAACCTGCGGTGGGAACCGTCGCGCGGCGGACAGGACTTTCCGCACCTCTACCGGCCACTGCGGCTGTCCGATGTGGTCTGGCACCGGCCACTGCCCATTGTGAACGGGGCGCATCAGTTCCCGGACCTTGGATGAGCAGGATGGAACAGGTGGGGTTGCGCCTGTTGCGCCGCGTCGATCCCGAAACGGCACACGGGCTGGCGTTGAAGGCGCTGAATGCGGGGCTTGGCCCCAAGGGCGGGCCCGTCAGCTCGGACCGGTTGCACACACAGGTCGCGGGGCTGGACTGGCCGAACCCCATCGGGCTGGCAGCGGGGTTCGACAAGAACGCGACAGCGCTGCGGGCACTTGGACGCACGGCTTTCGGCTTTCTGGAGGTCGGGGCCGCGACCCCGCTTCCGCAGCCCGGCAACCCCAGACCGCGCCTGTTCCGGCTGGCGCAGGACCGGGCCGCGATCAACCGCTTCGGTTTCAACAATGACGGGATGGAGGATATCGCGGCACGTCTGGCACTCTATCCCGGCCCCGTCGGGCTGAATCTGGGTGCCAACAAGGACAGCGCCGACCGCGCGGCGGATTTCGCGACGGTTCTGACGCGCTGCGGACCGCATATTTCCTTTGCCACCGTCAACGTATCCTCGCCCAACACCGAACGGTTGCGGGACCTGCAGGGCAAGGCCGCGCTGTCAGCGCTGCTGACGGGCGTGATGGTCGCGAACGCACGGCTGGCGCGGCCCCTGCCCGTCTTTCTCAAGATCGCGCCGGATCTCGATGAGACCGGTCTGGCGGACGTGGCCGAAGTCGCGGTGCAGCAGGGTCTGTCGGGCATCATCGCCACCAACACCACGCTGGCGCGGGACGGGTTGTCCTCGCCTCACAAGGGCGAGGCCGGCGGACTGTCGGGTCAGCCGCTTTTCCAGACATCGACGCGCACCCTTGCACGCCTGTCCACACTGACGGACCTGCCGCTGATCGGCGTCGGCGGCGTGGGATCGCCCGAGCAGGCCTATGCCAAGATCCGTGCCGGGGCCTCGGCGGTGCAGCTCTATACGGCGCTGGTCTACGGCGGGCTGGGACTGGTGGACAAGATCGCACGGGGGCTGGACGGTCTGCTGCAGCGGGACGGCTTTGCAAACGTCGCGGATGCGGTCGGCACGGGACGGGGCGACTGGCTTTAGACTGGCCGGTCGGCTGCCGCTTCCAGCGCCGGATAGCGCAAACCCAGCGTCACGCCGCGCAGCACGAAGCTGGCCAGCATCGCGATCCACAGCCCGTGGTTGCCGAACCCGGCCCCAAGCGGGATCGCCAGCGCGAAATAGCCCGCCGTGGACAAGATCATCATGTTGCGCATGTCGCGGGTCCGCGTGGCCCCGATGAAGATGCCGTCCAGCATCCAGCAGGCCAGTCCGACAATCGGTGCCAGCGCCATATAGGCCAGATAGATGCGCGCCTCGGCCCTGACCAGCGGCGCGGTCGTCATCACGTCGATCAGCCACGGACCCGCAAACCAGAACACGGCAGCAAGGCCAAGGCAGACCAGCGCGCCCCATTGGCTGGTGATGATCGCGGCGCGGCGCAGGCGCGACCGGTCACGACGGCCAAAGGCGTTGCCGACCAGCGTCTCAGCCGCAAACGCGAACCCGTCGAGCGCGAAGGCGGTGATGCTCAGGAACTGCACCAGCACCTGATTGGCAGCCAGTGGCACGTCCCCAAAGCCCGCGGCAAAGAACAGAAAGCTGAGCATGATGGATTGCAGCAGCACCGACCGGATCAGAATGTCGCCGTTGACGACCGCCATGTTCACCAGCCGCAGCCGGTCGAAGACGCGGGACCACGCCCGCCATGCAGGCGTCGCAAAGGCATCGCGGCACAGCCAGAGTCCCAGCGCCAGACCGGACCATTCGGCGATGAAGGTCGCCCATGCGACGCCTGTGACGCCCCAGTCGAATCCCAGCACGAAAATCAGGTCAAGCACGATATTCGTGCCATTCATCAGGACCTGAATGGCCAGCACCGCGCGGGTGCGTTCCTGCGCGATCAGCCAGCCGGTCACGCCGTAAAGCCCGATGGTCGCGGGCGCCGACCATACCCGGATCTGCATGTAGTCCCGCGCAAGGCCTTCAACCTCCGCGCTGGCGGGCGAGACAGCGAAGGCAAGCGTGAACAAGAGCGACTGCAAGAGGATGATCGCGGCGCCTGCGGCAAAGCCGATCATCAAGGCACGGGTCAAAAGGGCCGTGACCTCGTAGTCCTCCCCCGCGCCTGCCGCCTGACTGACAAGCCCGGTTGTCCCCATCCGCAGAAAACCGAAGATCCAGTAAAGCGCCGACAGGATCACGGCACCGATTCCGACAGCACCGATGGGCGCGGCAAGACCGATCTGCCCCACGACGCCGGTATCGACTGCGCCCAGTATCGGCACCGTGGCGTTCGAGATCACGATAGGGACCGCGATGTTCAGAACGCGCCGGTGGGTCAGCGGCAGCGGTGCCGCACGGCCATCCGCATCACCCATGCGATGTCCCCCCATCATCTTGCCCGAAATATCCCGGCGGGAGTCCGCAGGACGGGGGGCTGGCCCCCCTGCCGCGCCCGGTTTCAACCCTCACGTGCGGGCATCAGGAAATGCGCAGTGGCCTGGGCGAACATCCGATCGCGATTGTCCTGCCACGCCTCGACATGGACCGAGGCATAGCGCCGCCCCGACCGGTTGACCCGGGCCCGCGCATAGGCATCGCGCGGCAGACCGGATCGCAGGTAATCGACGGTGAAGTCGATGGTTTTCGGCAGGCGGCGCGGGGCAAGATCCACATTCCCCCCTGACTCCATGTCTTCCCAGATCATCGCCCATGACAGTTCCATGATGGCCGCCGTCTCGAGAAAGGCCGCCGTCACACCGCCGTGCAGGGCGGGCAGCATGGGGTTGCCGATCAGCTTGTCGTCGTAAGGCAGGATCGCCGTCAGTTCGTCCCCGCGCCGGTCGAACCGGATACCCAGAAACTGAATGTAGGGCACGCCGTCGATCAGCGACTGCAGGGTGCGGTCGCGGCGTTCCTTGATGACCTGAACGGGTTCCGGCGTCTTCATGGAAGGTCCCTTCATGGCTGGCCCCCTTCGACGGTGAACGCCCCCGTGGCCGTCGCGACGGGATTGTCGGTATCGTCGTCCGTCGCGGTCGCCCGCACGAAGGCGACCGACCGCGTGACATGATAACAGACCGCACGCGCCGTGATCCTCTGGCCAGGCGTCGCCGCGCGCATGTAGTCGATCCGCAGGTCCATGGTCGCGGTGCCGTGCGGCGCAGACGGGTGGCTCATCACCGCCGCACCGCCGCAGGTGTCCATCAGAGTCGAGACCGCGCCGCCGTGGATCACGCCGGTTTCGGGGTCCCCCACGAACCGTGCGTCGTAGGGCATGGCGATCTCTGCTTCTCCGTCACCGATTTCGGTCAGGGTCATGCCCATCACCTGGGCATGGGGTATGGCTTCGATGAAGCGGCGGGCGATGGTGATGCGGCGCGTGGCCTGTGCGTCTTCGTCGTTGTCGGTCGGCATGAGGGTTGTCCTTTGATTGCTCTCAGGGTTGTCGCTTGCACCAGTGGACGCAAGGCCAATGTTGGGCGCGGTGAATAATTCGCCACGCGCCGTCGACCTGGCCCATTTCGGATGCCGGCGTCGCTGTCAGGTTCAGTTTTCGCGCCCCTGCGTCATGAACTGAGGCCTGCCCCGTTGATCGCCCCCGAAAGCTGCACTACCTCTAGGGGATGACTGAGGTCCGGCTTTCCTTCAAAGAAATGTGCGCGAAGTTCGATGTAACGCCGCGGACCCTGCGTTATTACGAGTATATCGAACTGCTGACACCCGAACGCGAGGGGCGGTCGCGGTTCTATGGCCCACGCGAGATCGCGCGAATGACCCTGATCATGCGAGGTCGCAGATTCGGCTTTCCGCTCGAGGATATCCGTCAGTGGCTGTTGATCCGCGATGAGGAAGGCGATCAGGCGCAGATGCGGCTTTGGGTCGACAAGGCCAGCGCCCAGCTTGACGAACTGGCAGACCAGCGCCGTCAACTGGACGAGACGATGGCCGAGCTTGAGAAACTGCGCGACGACGTGGCCAACACGCTCGCATAGGCTCCAGCGCGCAAGAGCCCGGCCAAGGCTCATAATCTTGCCAATCCCGCCCACCGGATTTGCTGACCTTTCGTCACCGCTGAAGTGACGTGGCGTTCCGTTTACGTAAACGTCAAGGATTGTTGTAGGTATCGTTCCAAGCCCGCAGATGGGGGGTATCAAAGCCCCCAGCATGGAATGTTCGATGACCACTGATACGCTGAATATCCGCGAGATGTGTGACACCTTCGACGTCACCCCGCGCACCCTGCGATTCTACGAATCCAAGGAACTGCTGTTCCCGATCCGTGAAGGCCAGAAACGCCTTTTCACCAAGCGCGACCGTGCGCGGCTCAAGCTGATCCTGCGCGGCAAGCGCTTTGGCTTTTCGCTCGAGGAAATCCGCCAGCTTCTGGATCTCTACCACATGGACGACGGGCAGGAGACGCAGCTTGCCAAGTCCCATGAACTGGCCGCCAAGCATCTGGCCGCAATGGAAGCGCAGCGCGCCGAACTAGACGAAGCCATCGCCGAGTTGAAAGCGCAGATGGACTGGGGGGCCGAAAAGCTGGCCGCACTGTCCAAGACCAAATCAGCCGCGGCCTGATCCGCGACCTAGACACGACCTCAGGGAGAGAGACCACATGCCGACCTTCACCGCCCCCATCAAGGACCTTCAATTCGTCCTGCACGACCTGCTGCGCGTCTCCGAGCAGGAGATCGAAGGCTTTGCGGACCTCGACCGCGACTTCACCGGTGCCGTTCTGGAAGAAGTCGGCAAACTGTCTTCCGAAGTGCTGTCGCCGCTGAACATGGTAGGCGACACCGAAGGCTGCACGCTGGAAAACGGCGTGGTCCGCACCCCCACCGGCTTCAAAGAGGCCTTCGACAAGGTCCGCGAAGGCGGCTGGACCGCGCTCGACGCCCCCGAAGAATACGGCGGTCAGGGCCTGCCCTATGTCATGCACACGGCCGTGAACGAGCCGATGGTCAGCGCCAACATGGCCTTCAACATGTACCAGGGTCTGACCCACGGTGCCTTTTCGGCGATCCTCGCCCACGGGTCGGACGCGCAAAAGGCGATGTATCTCCCCCGGCTCGCATCCTGCGAATGGACCGGCACGATGAACCTGACCGAACCGCATTGCGGCACCGATCTGGGCCTGATGCGGACCAAGGCCGTCCCGAAAGATAACGGCACCTACAGTGTCACGGGGCAGAAGATCTTCATCTCGGCGGGTGACCACGACATGGCCGACAACGTGATTCATCTGGTGCTGGCCAGGATCCCCGGCGGCCCCGACGGCATCAAGGGCGTCAGCCTCTTCATCGTGCCCAAGATCAGGCACGACGAGGACGGTGTCCTCAAGGATCGCAACGGCGTCTCTGTCGGCAAGATCGAGGACAAGATGGGCATCCACGGCAATTCGACCTGCGTGATGAACTACGACGAGGCCGAAGGCTACCTGATCGGGGAAGAGCACAAGGGCATGCGCGCCATGTTCGTCATGATGAACGAGGCGCGCCTTGGCGTGGGCCTTCAGGGCTACGCACAGGCCGAGGTCGCCTACCAGAACGCCGTGACCTACGCGCTCGACCGCCTGCAGGGCCGTGCCGTCACCGGCGCGCAGAACCCCGAAGGCCCCGCCGATCCCCTGATCGTCCACCCCGACATCCGCCGCAACCTGATGGACCAGAAGTCCTTTGTCGAAGGCGCACGGGCCTTCACCTTCTGGGGGGCCTATCTGATGGACCGCGCGCACCGCAACGACGATGCCGAGGCGCTCGGGCTGATTTCACTGATGACACCCGTCATCAAGGGCTTCCTGACGGACAAGGGCTTTGAATACGCCACGGCGGCACAGCAGGTCTACGGCGGTCACGGCTATATCGAGGAATGGGGCATGTCCCAGTTCGCCCGCGACGCACGGATCGCGATGATCTACGAAGGTGCCAACGGCGTTCAGGCGCTCGACCTCGTGGGCCGCAAACTGGCGCAGGACGGCGGCACGCATGTCATGGCCTTCTTCGATATGATCAAGACCTTCATCAAGGAAAACGAAGGCCACGACGAGTTGAAGAGCCAGTTCCTCGACCCGCTCAAGCAAGGGTCCAAGGACCTGCAGGCGGCAGCGATGTACTTCATGCAGAACGGCGTGAAGGATCCGAACAACGCACTTTCGGGGTCTTACGACTTCATGCACATGATGGGCCACGTCTGTCTGGGCTACATGTGGGCGCGGATGGCGAAGGCCGCGTTCGAGGCGCTGGATGCAGGCGCCGATGATGTGGACTTCTACCAGTCCAAGCTCGCGACGGGCCGCTACTACATGCAACGGCAACTGCCCGCGACGGGACTGCACCTCGCGCGGATCAACACCGGGGCCGAGAGCGTCATGGCGCTGGACGCGGCAAGCTTCTAGGATCGGTGGGGCCACACCCCACCCTTTCCGACACGAAGGACAGCCGATGCCGAAACGTCTCCGCCTCACCCGCCGCTTCCCGGTCGCCATGACCGAAGACGGCTACCGCCGCTTGAAACGCTTCGCCCGAGAAGCCGGTCTGGATGAGGGAGAGGCGCTGTCGTTCCTCTTCGAGAACTTCGACAGCGTCATCGACGAGGACACCTTTGGTCATCGCCTGAGGATCTTCAATTCTGAACTGGAGGCACGCAAGAAGTGACCGGTGCGAAAGCTGAAAGCAAAGGAGCCTCCGGCGGGAGTTTTCCGACCGAGATGAAGAGCGGAAGCTCCACCCCGAACCGGAGAGAGTTCCCCTGCATGGAAGCGGGGGCGCAGCAACACCGGTCGGGGCTTCACCTCGGACGCCAAATCGCTCTCCAGCTATTGGCGCAGGGTGAGCTTGTCACCGGTTCGGTTAAGGCGAGGTTAAGCCCTCCGCTCCCTTTCATCTCGGCGCGTAAACTCCACGGGGGTCCGGGGGTGTGAAACCCCCGGTCCGGCATCTCGGAAAGGACGACACATGACGATCAGACTTCATTGCTTCGGCGAAAGCGGAAATTCCTACAAGGCCGCTCTGGCGCTCGAGCTTGCCGGGCTGGAGTGGGAGCCGGTCTACGTCGACTTCTTTGCCGGAGCGGCGCGGACGCCGGAATGGCGCGCGACCAACGTGATGGGTGAAGCGCCGGTGCTTGAAACCGATGATCTGCGTCTGTCCCAGTCCGGTGCGATCCAGCAGTGGATCACCGACCGGACGGGCCGTTTCGGCGGCGCCGGCAATGACCGCTACGAGGTTCTGCGCTGGGTTCTGTGGGACAATCACAAGCTGTCGTCGGCTGCAGGCATGACCCGGTTCCTCATGAATTTCCTGCCCGAAGAGAAACGCCCGCAAGAGGTCATCGCCTTTACCCAAGGCCGCCTTGCCGCTGCCTACAAGACGCTGGACACACATCTGCAGGGCCGAGACTGGATCGTGGGCGACGCCGTCACCAACGCCGATCTGTCCTGCTGCGGTTATCTTTTCTACGACGAGCCCTTCGGTTTCGACCGTGCGGCCCATGCCAACATCGACCGTTGGCTGACCAACATCGCCAGCCTGCCCGGCTGGAAACATCCCTATGACCTGATGCCGCGCGCCCTGGCGGCGGTATCATAACGGAGGACACCATGACCGAAGCCTATATCTTTGACGCCGTCCGCACGCCGCGCGGCAAGGGCCGCAAGGACGGCGCACTGCACGAGGTGACCGCAGCCCGGCTCTCTGCCGGTGTGCTGAACGCCCTGAAGTCGCGCAATAATCTCGAAGGTCATGCCGTCGAGGACGTGATCTGGGGCAACGCCACGCAGGTCAAGGAACAGGGCGGCTGCCTTGCGCGGACCGCCGTGCTGGCCAGCGATCTGGACCAGCGCGTTCCCGGACTGTCGATCAACCGTTTCTGCGCATCCGGCATGGAAGCCGTGAACCTTGCCGCCAACCAGGTGAAGGGTGGCGCAGGTCAGGCCTATATCGCGGGCGGCGTCGAGATGATGGGCCGTGTGGCGATGGGCTCTGACGGGGCCGCCATTGCCGTCGATCCCTCGATCGCGATGGACACCTACTTTGTCCCGCAGGGCATTTCGGCCGACATCATTGCCACCGAATACGGCTTTACCCGCGATCAGGCTGATGCGCTTGCCGTCGAAAGCCAGAAACGCGCCAAGGCCGCATGGGACGACCAGCGGTTCGCCAGGTCCATCGTGCCGGTCACGGACGTGAACGGCCTGCCGATCCTTGACCGCGACGAATACATGCGCCCCCAGACCGACATGCAGAGCCTTGGTGCTCTGAACGCGTCGTTCAAGGACATGGGCGAGGTCATGCCGGGCTTCGATGCCGTCGCACTTCTCAAGTATCCGCATCTGGAAAAGATCAACCACATCCACCACGCCGGCAATTCGTCGGGGATCGTCGACGGTTCTGCCGGTGTGCTAATCGGGTCCAAGGAATGGGGCGAGGCCATGGGCCTGAAACCCCGTGCCCGTATTCGCGCCACCGCCAAGATCGGCACCGATCCGACCATCATGCTGACCGGCCCCGTGCCCGTGACCGAACACATCATGAAGTCATCGGGCATGAGCGTCTCGGACATCGACCTCTTCGAGGTGAACGAGGCCTTCGCCGCGGTCGTGCTGCGCTTCATGCAGGCCTTCGACGTCGATCAATCACGGGTCAACGTCAACGGCGGCGCCATCGCCATGGGTCACCCCCTGGGGGCCACCGGCGCGATCATCATCGGAACCCTGCTGGACGAGTTGGAGCGCGCGGACAAGGAAATCGGCCTTGCTACCCTCTGCGTCGCCTCCGGCATGGGTGCCGCCACCATCATCGAACGCGTGTAAGGGAGACGGAGAGCATGACCGATTTCACCATGAAAACCGGTGCCGACGGCGTCGCCGTCATCACCTGGGACACCCAGAACAAATCCATGAACGTGATGAACCAGCAGGGGTTCATCGACCTCGACGCGCTGATCGACACGGCATTGGCGGATGACGCCGTCAAGGGCATCGTCATTACCTCGGGCAAGGACGGCACCTTCGCGGGCGGGATGGACCTGAACATCATCGCCAAGATGAAGCATGATGCGGGTGACGAGCCTGCGCGCGGCGTCTTCGAAGGCGTGATGCAGTGCCACGGCATCCTGCGCAAGATCGAGCGTGCGGGCATGGACCCCAAGACCAACAAGGGCGGCAAACCCATCGCCTGCGCCATGCCCGGCACCGGTCTGGGCATCGGGTTCGAGATCCCGCTGGCCTGCCACCGCATCTTTGTCGCGGACAACCCGAAGGCCAAGATCGGCCTGCCCGAGATCATGGTCGGCATCTTTCCGGGCATGGGCGGCACCACGCGCCTTGTCCGCAAGATGGGTGCCATGGCCGCCTCGCCTTTCCTGCTGGAAGGCAAGCTGTCGGACCCCAAGCGCGCCAAATCCGCCGGTCTGGTGGATGAAGTCGTCGCACCCGAGGACCTGCTGCAATCCGCCAAGGACTGGGTGCTGGGTGCCACCGACGCCGATATCGTGAAGCCATGGGACCAGAAGGGCTACAAGATGCCCGGCGGCGAGCCGTTCCATCCTGCGGGTTTCATGACCTTCGTGGGCGCCTCGGCCATGGTCAACGGCAAGACCAAGGGCGTCTATCCGGCGGCCAAGGCCCTGCTCTCGGCTGTCTATGAAGGGGCGATGGTGCCTTTCGACACCGCGATCCAGATCGAAGCGCGCTGGTTCACCAACATCCTGATGAACCCCAGTTCCGAGGCGATGATCCGGTCGCTTTTCATCAACAAGGAAGCGCTTGAAAAGGGTGCCAACCGCCCCGACGTGCCCAGCCAGACCGTCAAGAAGGTCGGGGTGCTGGGTGCCGGCATGATGGGCGCGGGCATCGCGCTGGTCTCGGCGCTTGCAGGCATCGAGGTGGTGCTGATCGACCAGAAGCAGGAGGCGGCGGACAAGGGCAAAAGCCTGACCGCCGACTACATGGACAAGGGCATCGCCCGGAAGAAGGCGACCGATGAGAAGAAGGCGGCGACGCTGGACCTGATCACCGCCACGACCGATCTGGACGCCCTCAAGGGCTGCGACCTGATCGTCGAAGCCGTGTTCGAGGACGTGGGTGTAAAGGCCGAGATGACCAAAAAGGTCGAGGCCGTCGTGGGTGACGACTGCATCTTCGCCACCAATACCTCGACCCTGCCGATCACCGAGCTGGCCAAGGCCAGCAAGCGGCCCGCGCAGTTCATCGGCATCCACTTCTTCAGCCCCGTGGAAAAGATGATGCTGGTCGAGATCATCAAGGGCGCGGACAGCGGCCCCCGCGCCGTGGCCAAGGCGCTGGATTTCGTCCGCCAGATCAAGAAGACGCCGATCGTGGTGAACGACGAACGGTTCTTCTACGCCAACCGCTGTATCATCCCCTACATCAATGAAGGCATCCGGATGGTGAAGGAAGGCGTGGCACCGGCGCTGATCGAAAATGCCGCCAAGAACGTGGGCATGCCGCTGGGGCCACTGCAACTGACCGACGAGACCTCGATCGACCTTGGCGTCAAGATCGCCAAGGCCACCAAGGCCGCGATGGGCGACGCCTACCCCAACGCCGAAGTGGACGAGGTGTTGTTCTGGATGGAAGGCGAAGGCCGTCTGGGCCGCAAGTCCAGGTCCGGCTTTTACGCCTATGACGACAAGGGCAAGCGCACCGGCATCTGGGACGGGCTGACCGCCCGCTACGCCACGGCTGAAGACCAGCCGGGCGTGCAGAGCGTGCAGGACCGGCTGTTGTTTGCACAGGTGCTCGAAGCGGTGCGCGCGCTGGAAGAGGGCGTGCTGGAAGACATCCGCGAAGGCGATGTGGGCGCGATCCTCGGTTGGGGCTTCGCGCCTTGGTCCGGCGGCCCGTTCAGCTGGCTTGATATCATCGGGGCACTCTATGCCGCCGAACGTTGCGATCAGCTGACGGAACAATTCGGCGAGCGTTTCGCCTGCCCTGCCCTGCTGCGCGAGATGGCGGAAAAGGGCCAGACCTTCTATGGCCGCTTCGGTCCAGAGGCGCAGAAAGCTGCTTGAATTGAGACGGGGCGCGGTCAGTGATCGCGCCCTCATCATCTTGCCGGAAATATCCCGGGGGTTTGGGGGCTGGCCCCCAAGACACCGCTCAGGCAGCGACACGGAAGGCCGCCATGGCCTTTTGGGGCGAGGCGTGGCCCATGTCTTCCTCTTCCAGAAAGCTGACCAGCAGATTGGCCTGTTCCAGCGACAGGCAGGTGTATGTTGGCGCTTGCGGGGTCAAGAAGATGTCGACGGCGGCAGGACAGAAGAACAGTGCGCCGATATTGGCGAAGACGACCTCGTCCTGTGAGAATTCCAGCGTGACGACCTCGATCCGGGGGGTGGGCGCGGTTGGGGTGATGCCACGGAAGCCGTCAAGCGCCTTGGCGGGGATCATGGCAAAGGGGTCCCCGAACACGGCCTCGGCGGTATCGCTTTCGACCAGCACCGCCTGTCCGGGCATCAGCGACATGTCAGCCTGGTTGCCCAGCGCACCTGCAGGCACGAAAAGCGGCCAGGTGTCAGGATCGCGCAGGTCGCCGCCCGCCCAGACCACCTGACGGGTGACGGACTTCACCTCTTGCATGCCGCCGTCGAAGGTCAGGACCAGATCGCCGGGGGCGATCGCCTCGACCACGCGCCAGCCCATCCTGGTGGCGACCTTGGTACCCGCGACAAGACCGGTCGCGATCTCGGACAGGGTAGCGTCGGCGAAGGTGTTGGTGTGCGGCAACGAATCGAACATCTGTCTTTTCCCTTTGTGACGCCCTTTTGAGAGGCACGAAGTATTGGGACCAGTTGAGGTGATTCCCGGGTCCGGGATTGGTCAACAAAGAGGCAAGTTCAGGGCATTGTTCGGAAGACAGTTCTTAATTTTAGTTGAATTGCCTCATTTAGCCTGTCCGGGCGACAATCAGGCAGGATCGAAGCGGTAGCCGAACCGGGCGATATCCAGTGCCGCCATATGCGCCACCAGATCGACCGTGTCGGCATCGTAGTAGCGCCGGTAGTCGCGGTCACGCTGGCTGGCGTTGAGGTGTGGCAGATCAAGCGCGAATCCAAGGTGCTGCCACAGCGGCTCTGAATCCCCGGCGAAATGTTCCAGCCGGATGAAACAGGTGCCCTGCAGGGCCCCCCGTGCATCGGTGACGTAGGACGCCGCTGGGCTTTCGCGGATGCTGGCTTGGGTGTGCGGGTGGTGAAGAAAATCCGCAAACCCCTGCGCCTTCGCCAGTGCGACGGCGGGATGGGCGAACTGTTGATCGCGCAGCCAGTGATAATAGCTGACCAGCCGGTCCCAGGGGTTGCGGACCAGCGTCACGACCGCCCACGCCTCCATGTCATCCGGCGCGACGATGCCTTCTATGTCCCGCAGGGTGCTGTGTTTCCAAAGCCGACCGGCGGGCGAAAGGTCCGAAAGCCGCCCCTTGCGCCGCTTCGCCTTTGGTGTGTCCCCGACCAAAATGTCGTCCTTCATGGCGCGGTCATCGTAGGCATGGGCAAAGGCCGTGCCGCCGGTCTTGGGGATGTGGACGAAGATGAACCTGCGCCCTGGCGAGATGATCACTGCCGCCCCCGCACCGTGATCAGGACGGCGGCGGCTGTGATGGCGACCAGTCCCGCAATCGCAAACGGTCCCAGCCCCTGCCCCAGCACGATCCATGCATAGGCGGGGCCAAAGATCATCACGGCGTATTCCAGCGTTGCCACGATGGCCGTCTCGGCCAGTTGATAGGCGCGGATCAAAAGGTAGACCGCGATCAGCGACCCTCCTGCCTGTGCGCCGACAACCGCCCAGAGCGTCGAGGTCATCGGCACCCAACCTGTCGTCAGATAGCCGTTATCCTGCCCCGCGAAGACGGCCAGACCGATTGCCCCCATGACCCCCATCACCGCGAAGTTGCCGGCCAGCAGGCTGAGCGCATCCTCTTTTCCGCAGGCGCGGCGCGTATAGATCGCGCCGATGGCATAAAAGAAGCCCGCCGCCATCGGAAACAGAAACGTCAGACCCAGCGCGTCCCGGTCCGGTTGCAGGACCATCAGCACACCCGCGAACCCCAGAAGGATGGCGCTGACGCGGAAGGCTCCGATCCTGCGGCGTAGAAAGATAACCGACAACACGATGATCCAGATCGGCGAGGAAAAGAGACCGGCCAACGCCGATGCGATGGGCATCAGGCCCAGGGATCCGAAATAGAACAGCATCGCCCCCGCGATGACGACAGACCGCAGCGCCACCCGGCCGGCATTGACCGGGCGGATCGTTCCTGCGCCCAGCGCTGCCGCCGCAAGGATCAGCGGCAGGGCAAGGCTTGCCCGCAAAAGGTGGAACTGCCAGACGCTGGCCCCCTCTTCGGCCCAGACACCGACGTAGTTGTCGACAACACCGAAGATGCCCATCGCCACGATCACGCAGATCACGGCCTGCCGGACATCGCCGTCGCCCTCGTCCATCGGCTGGCTCTTGCTGGTGTCTTGCAGGGCGCGCAATGGAAAAGACCTTTGAGGATGGGGGTGACTGCGGGATGGATGGCAGACCGGGCCTGCCTTTGAAAGCCCTCGTGCGAGGGTCCGACCGAAACCGGTGCAAACCACTTGATGCTTCCCCTGTGACAGTCGCATTCTTTCGGCTAGGATCACGAAAACATCGGGACACACCGGGCAGATGACGGCACTGACGCAATACGAACGGCTGGAAAGCGGCGGGCTTTGGCGCGCACGCGCCCAGGACCAGCGCCGTGAGGTCGTCGTTTCGTTCGGCGCGGCCACTTTGGTGATCTCGGACGCGGCGGACCGCCCGCTTGCCCACTGGTCGCTTCCGGCTGTCGCAAGGCTCAACCCCGGCGAGCGGCCCGCGATTTTCGCGCCCGATGCGGATGCCTCGGAAACGCTTGAGATCGAGGATGCCCTGATGATCGAGGCGATCGAGACGGTCCGCAAATCACTTGTTGCGACGCCTCCGGTGCAGGGGCGTTTGCGGTGGCTGGGCTCGGTCGGCCTGATCGCCGCCATCGCCGGTCTGGGCGCGTTCTGGCTGCCGGGGATGCTGCGCGACCAGACGCTTTCGGCGATGCCCGACGTGAAGCGCAGCGAGATGGGCGCCACGATCCTTGGGCATCTGCAGGCAACAACCGGTCCCGCCTGCCGGTCCAGCCGAGGGCGCACTGCCCTTCAGGGGTTGCACCGGCGTCTTTTCGGGGTTGGCGCGGACGGGCAGATCGTGATCCTGCCGTCGGGGTTCGGACCGGCCACGCTGCTGCCCGGACAGATTATCGTCATGGACGCCAGCGTCCTGCGGCTGGCGGACGATCCGCTGATCCCCGCCAGCATCGCGCTGGCAACCGCCGCTGCGGGGGCTGTCCACGATCCCTTGGGCGACGTGCTGGACGCGGCGGGCCTGGGTGATACCGTGACGCTGCTGACAACCGGCGAAATGCCCGACGCGGCCCTTGCCGAATATGCTTCCGACCTGCTGAGCGGATGGCGACCCGCGCCCGATGCCGCTGTGGTTCAGGCAGCTTTCGTGCAGGCGGGGCTACCGGTTGAACCCTATGTCGAGACCGTGCCTTCAGCGCCCGCAGGTCTGACGGACGGCCCCGACGTCGAGGCAACCACGATCATGTCGGATGCGGATTGGGTCAGCCTGCAGGGGATCTGCAACCGGTGAGTCCACGTGAAAACGTAAATGGTGCGTCATGCGGCGAAGGGCGGGGTTGAGGCCAGACCTACGCGATGGTGTCTTTTCCTTTCGTGCACAGCTTTTCAAGCGTCTGCCAACCTGTGGGCGGCTTCTCCATTTGTGGGGTAAATTCGAAATAGCACCCACCACCCCCAGCGCCTTGATCAAATGTCCGGCTGATCGGCACATCGGACAAGTAACAAAATAACAAAGTCCCAACACCACCGTGGCCCACCAACAGAACGTCACCTTCGACGTAGTGTTTCAGGCATTCGCGAACCTCTCTGACAATGCGCGTTTGTGCGGCAACCGCCGTCTCCCAACCGCGAACGCTTTCTTGGGGACGCGCAAAGAACTGATCTGCAACGATTTCGAACTCTTCTGGCGGGAGAAACCCGGTCGCACTGCGATCATTCTCGTGCATCGCCTCACGTACGACTAGATCACACCCAAGCGCTTTCGCTAACGGAGTGGCTGTTTCTATCGCCTTGATCTCACCGCTACTGACGACTTGCCTTGTCCCGGATAGAGCACCGGAGCCAGCAAGCATGACGACCCGTTCGCGCCCGATTTCATTTAGCGACCAGTCTGTCACTGGTGTGTTTGGATCAATCGTGACCTGCGGGTGTGAAAGGTATCTGACAATCTGTGACATCCCTCATTTTACCAGACTTCCCGATGTCCGCAAAGTCCGCACTGCCGCCCGTCGGGCTTCGAAAATGCTGTGTGACGCATGAACGACTGGTCTGGCGAAGCTGCAGCGCGGCACCGAGGTGCTCGGCAAGTGACCGCAAAGGGCAGCCATTCGCTGTGACTGCAAAAATCAAATAATGAGATCAGGCATAGCTGACGCTAGTCCCCGGGCTGGCCCATTGTTGTCGCAGTCTGAGATGCAGGTAAACATTGCGATCACGCAGATGCTTTCTTGCCAGCCTCTCGGCGGTCGTGGTGAACTGGTATCATTCAAGTGTTGGAAAGTTTCCGCACCTGAATTTTCGTCAGCCGTGTGTGTTCTCGTTCGAGCACCTCGACACTATAGCCCTGGATTTCAAAGGCCTCGTTCAGCTCGGGGATGCGGCGTGCGAAGTCGATCACCAGTCCGGCCACGGTGACGGCGTCTTCTTCGGAAAGGTCCCAACCCATGGCGCGATTGACCTCACGGATGCCGGCAATGCCGGGGACAATGATCGAGCCGTCGGCCTCTGCCACCACCGTCTCATTGCTGCCAAGGTCGTGTTCGTCCGAGATTTCACCCACGATTTCCTCGAGAATGTCCTCCAGCGTCACAAGACCGCGCACCGCGCCATGTTCGTCGATGACGATCGCGACATGCGACTTGGTCTTCATGAATGCATGCAACTGGTCGTCAAGACCTGTCAGGCCCGGTATGAAGTGAGGTTTCATCGCAAGTGCAGCGATGTCGAGCCCCTCGAGTGCCGCCGCTCCGCCGTCCCGGATCGCTTCATGCATCGCGTGCGACAGGTCCTTGGTGTGCAGAACTCCAACGATGTTCTCGGGCGTTCCTTGCCAAAGAGGAATGCGCGTGAACCCCGATGCAAAGGCCTTGGACATGATTTCGCCCGGCGTCTGGTCCATGTCGAGCATCTCGATGTCCCGGCGATGCGTCATGACGGCATTCACGCTCCTCTGCGACAGGTCAAGCGCCCCGAGAAGGCGATCCCGGTCTGCCGTCTCTACTCCTCCTTCGAAATGATGCAGGGCGATCGCTCCGGCAATTTCCTCGTGGGCCGCGAAGGGATGCGCGTCGGCCGCCTGCACCCCGACAATGCGAAGGATGCCCCTCACCAGAAGCTGGACGACCGTGACCACCGGCGCCCCGATCATCACCACAAGGGCCATGAAACCGGACACCTTCCGCGCCACGGTCTCTGCATTCGTGATTGCATAGGTTTTCGGCAGGACCTCGGAAAAGATAAGCACCAAAGCGGTCATGACCACCGTCGCGGCTACAACACCACCGTCACCAAGAACCACCGTGAAGAACATGGTCGCGAGCGATGCCGCCAGAATATTGACGAGATTGTTCCCCAGCAGGATGGCACCGATCAATCGCTCTTTGTCCTCGGTCAAGCGAAGCGCACGCTGTGCGCTGGCCTCTCCACGCTCTGCGCGTTTATGCAGCTTGCCGCGGTTTGCTGTCGTCAACGCCGTTTCCGACCCGGAAAAGATCGCCGAAGAGATCAAGAGGAGAAGGATCGCGATCGCGGTCCCTACGAGGAACGTGAACGACGACGTGTCAGTGGGGGCATCCATGTGCCTGAATCCTGAAATTGTGGACGGTGCGCCTTCGCCTGTTTCATGCGCTGATCAGGTCGTTTATCAGAGGGCGGGCGGATGAAGAAGAGATCACCAGACCCAACGTTAGGTCACAAGCCCTGACGAACCGGATCAGTCGTTTGCCCGACTTGGGGCAAGACGGATTGCGTTGTCCAACGCAATAAGTAACGCCTGCCTTATCCTGTCTGGATCCCCGAAAACCACCACTGGCGCTTCGGGTTGGGTTGGCCGCAAGCGGACGTCCTTTCGCCTGCGCAGGTTCTGGCCATCGATCAACACGTCCCCGATGATCTCCTGTAGGACAACATCCGTCCGTTCGATCATGATCGATCTCGCTTCCGAACGGGCGAGGAACAACAAGTCGTCCACGAGGCGACCCATTTTGAGTCCATGCTGTGGCGGAGGCGTCTTCTGACGGGCGAGCGAAACGCAGCATTGCAACATGTGTGAACGACAGGTCAGGGCCGTCACCGCGGCCCTCGGCCTTTCCAGTCGCATCAAGGTCAGGCGCTGTTTGCCGGCGATCAAAGCCACCCCGCAGCCTTGAGGTCGTGGCGGAATGACCGGCCCACGGGCACACGGCGATCGTCGGTCAGGCGCAGGTGGGTCCGCTGTCCATCTCGCTCGGTGGCCTCCACTGCATCGGCAGCCACCCACCACGAGCGGTGCACGCGCAGGCCGATTCCGCCCAACTCGCGGGCGGCCTCCTCCATGCGGCACAGGATCATCTCGGACCCGCCGGAATGATGAACGACAAGGTAGTGGTCCTGCATCTCAAGGCAGAGCAGACGCCCCCCGAGCGGCTTCGACAGGCGCGCGGAGAAGAGCGCAAGGCCGTTGGCGTCCTGTCGGGGTGTCTCGCCCTCTGACACATGCGGCATGGATGGAGGGGTGACGGATCTCGACGGGTCAGGTTGCGCCTTCATCCGCTCCTGCATGTCCTCCCACGTGTAGACCGGCAGGGTTATGGCCACGAGAAGCAGCGTGACCTGCCCGAACAGCACCGCGAGGTTATCGGGCCATCCGATCCCCGAGAGGCCATTGGCTATCGACACCACGCCGGTTGCAGGCACGGCGGCGAGGCAGGCACTGACGACCGGCACAAGCAGCCGGCGGAACGACAACGAGTCGACCAACAGCGCATCCACGCGCCTTACAATGGTGTCTGCCAACAGCCAGTTCGCCGAGACGACCGATAGCCAATACGCAAGCCGCGTTCCAGGGGGGAGCAGTTGATAGGTTCCGAAGGGGCCGATCAATCCCAGCACAAGGCCCACGCCGAATGGCGGACCAAGTCGAAGGGAAAGATGGGCAAGTCGTTCACGCATCGCCAGCGTATTCTAACATGCCGTTCGCGTAGTTCCCCAGCCATTTCCGCAACTTTGCTGGCCCGGCAAGGGTGCCCGCCGCTACCCGGAAAGTATCAATATATCAGTTTGACCCACGAACGGAGGCATCGCCCCATGATCCAGGCAACCCTGCTCCTACACATACTGGCCGGTGTCGCGGCGCTGGCTGCCGCTGGCGTCGCTGTCGGTAGCGCCAAGGGCGGCTGGCTGCACCGGCGCGCGGGCAATATCTACACGCTCGCGATGCTGATCACCGGTGTCAGTGCACTGCTGCTGGCAGTGGCGGACCCGAACCCGTTCCTGTTCGCAATCGGAATATTCAGCCTCTTTCTCGTCTTCACAGGGTGGCGCGCGGCCATGGTCCGCGACGGACGGCCAAGGCCGCTTGATCACGCGGGTGGTGCGGTAATGGCGCTGGCGGGGCTTGGGATGCTCGGTTGGGGCGCGCAGGGCCTGCTGGTCGGCAATGACGCGCGATTGCGCAACCTGTGGTCTGGAAATTCACTGGCGCCATGATCACGCATCCTGGCATTCCCACTTGATATAGCCTTTTGTGTCGGCGGCCCATTTGTCGTCGATCTCGACCAGCACGGCGCTGACG
>Ga0307966_1000306_pt1 | contig 40395 bp, 34 predicted proteins | sample OrgLakmetagen646_FD_203141 | JGI IMG/M metagenome (GOLD analysis project Ga0307966, IMG submission 203141) | Saline water microbial communities from Organic Lake, Antarctica - #646 | ecosystem: Environmental > Aquatic > Non-marine Saline and Alkaline > Saline | place: Antarctica: Organic Lake... | reverse complement strand
GACTTCTTTAGGGGCTTTCAAGGTAGGGACGTTTCGCCGAAACGTCCGTTCGCACGCGATGCGGCATAGTTAAAGCGTTGCCCACAAAACTTTATTCGGTAGCCATCCCCAACACCCAGTCTTCAGACCTTAGGTTGACGCACATGCGCTGAGCGGGACGTCCGAGACAACACGAACGCTCGCTTGACTGAGCAGCCAGATTGCGGACGACACGGAGAGGCTGTCTCAAAACTGAGTCCAACTCGATCTGTGCCTGCGGAAGGGTGTATTTAAGGGAGGGCGCTTGTCCCACCTGGCATGAGCTGGTCGAAATGCAAGCGCTTCAGTTAGGCTTAAGCGCGACCAAATCTCGACGAAAAGACGCTGAGGACAGCATCCCTCCCATGCTTTTCATTAGATTATACCAACAGCTTGTCTTAACTTGGTAAAAAATCCTGTAGTCCCTGCCATTTTACCAGAAAAACTAAATCAATGGTATTAAGGGTATGATCATTTTACCAGTTTTAGTTAAACGTTGGTATAAGTAACCATTTACAAGCAAACAAAAAAGGCCACCTTTCGGTGGCCTTTAGAATTAAGTGAACTGTGGATTATTTACCGGTCGTTCCGGATACTGGTTGGTCTTGCTCAAAGCATAGACCATCACCCGTCTCGTTGATAGTCACGCGTATGGTTTCACCATGGCGAATTTCACCTCGAAGTATAGACTCAGCCAAAGTATCTTCCAAGTGACGCTCAACCGCTCGACGCAGCGGTCTAGCACCATATTTTTCGTCATATCCCTTTTCGATTAAGAAGGACTTGGACTCCTCGGAAAAATCGAAGATCAAATCACGGGACTTCAAACGATTCGCCACGTTCCTAAGTTCAAGATCTACAATCGCATGCATATCACTGCGGCCAAGTGACTTGAATATAACAAGCTCGTTCAGACGATTCAGAAACTCCGGTTTGAATACGCGCTTTGTTTCATCGAGTATTTTTTCACGGATTTTTTCGTATTCGTTTTCACCGTTGTCTTCGATACCGAAGCCCATCGATGTATTGCGCTGCAAAATCTCTGCGCCGACATTTGAGGTCATAATTAAAATCGTATTACGGAAATCAATTTTACGACCTAAACTGTCTGTTAAACGCCCTTCTTCCAATACTTGAAGGAGCAATTGGACAACATCTGGATGCGCCTTCTCGATTTCGTCGAAAAGCACAACAGAATAAGGTTTACGGCGGACTGCTTCAGTTAATTGCCCACCTTCTTCGTATCCCACATAACCTGGAGGAGACCCGACTAAGCGCGATACCGCAAATTTCTCCATGTATTCGGACATGTCGATTTGGATGATAGACTCTTTATCACCAAACATTTGCTCAGCGAGGATCTTAGCGAGTAATGTTTTACCCACACCTGTCGGCCCAAGGAACATGAACGAGCCTATCGGGCGCTTCGGATCCTTAAGGTCTGCACGAGAGCGGCGAAGCGCTTTGGCAATCACTTCAGTAGCGCGATCCTGTCCAATCACTTCTGTTTGTAATTGATTTTCCAAGTCGAGCAGCTTGCGGCTTTCCTTTTGCTCCATCCGTGAAAGTGGAATGCCCGTCCAGTCAGCGACAACTTGGAGCATTTCGTCTTCATCGACCGTAATAAGCGTCTCCTCTCGGGTCTTTTTCCACGCTTCAATCACGTCAACTTGCTTCTGACGCAGTTGTTTTTCCTCATCGCGGAACTTGGCAGCTTCTTCAAAATGTTGCTTACTGATTGCGTCCTCTTTTTTAGCGCACACTTCATCGATCGTTTCTGTCAACTTTTCGATTTCAGGTGGACGTTTAAGGGACTCGATACGGGAACGTGCGCCTGCTTCATCAATTATATCAATGGCTTTATCCGGCAAGAACCGTGATGTAATGTAACGTTCGGAAAGCTTCGCCGCCGATTCTAGGGCTGCATCTGTATATTCTACCTTATGGTGTTCTTCGTATTTACTGCGAATACCTTTTAAGATCAATACAGTGTCCTCAACTGAAGGTGCTTCGACCTTAACTGATTGGAAACGACGATCCAAGGCGCTGTCTTTTTCAATGTATTTACGGTATTCTGACAAGGTGGTCGCCCCGATGCACTGCAGTTCGCCTCGACTCAAAGCGGGTTTAAAGATGTTGGATGCATCCATGGCACCCTCTGCCGCACCAGCACCTACGATTGTATGTAACTCGTCGATAAAAATGATCACATTTTTAGCACGACGAATTTCGTCCATGACCGCTTTGATCCGCTCTTCAAATTGACCTCGGTATTTCGTGCCTGCCACCATCAATGCGAGATCGAGGGTGATCACTTTCTTATCCATTAAGATTTCTGGAACGATCCCCGAGGCGATTTCTTGTGCGAGACCTTCTGCGATTGCAGTTTTTCCAACGCCCGCCTCACCAATCAACACTGGATTGTTCTTAGTGCGGCGGCAAAGAATCTGCACAACTCGGCGGATCTCATGCTTACGACCGATGACTGGGTCCAGCTCACCCTTTTTAGCCAACTCAGTTAGATCACGGCCAAATGCCTTGAGAGCAGGCGTCTTCGAATCTTTCTTATCTTCAGCGGCGGCACTTTGCTGCGCTCCCGCGGCAGCTTCTTCGGGTTCCCCCGAGAAATTCGGGTCCAGTTCCGACAAAATTTCATTACGGCAACGCTCGATATCGACATCTAAAGATTTCAGGACACGAGCTGCTACTCCTTCACCTTCGCGCAATAATCCAAGCAATATGTGCTCCGTGCCCACATAGGAATGGTTCAATGCTTTCGCTTCCTTACCCGCTAGCGCCAAAACTTTTTTCACCCGAGGCGTGTAAGGTATATTGCCGGAAGGTTTACTTTCCGGACCGGTGCCGACTTGCTTTTCTACAGCGGTGCGCACTGTTTGAAGGTCCAAACCCATCTTTTGCAAGACATTGACTGCAACACCTTGACCGAGATTGATCAGCCCAAGCAAAAGGTGCTCCGTCCCCACGTAATTGTGGTGAAAGCGGTCTGCTTCTTTTCGGGCCAAAGCTAGCACCTGTTGGGCGCGCGGAGTGAAGTTATTCATAGGTTCCATAAGTGTATGCTTAAGTGCTAATCCAGTTCGTTTAAATTGTCAAAGTTGAGAAGCGGTAGATGGCTAAACTCTACCCGCATTCTTTCTGCCCGAGACAAATCTCGCATTTCGGGAGCAACGTCCTCATGCGCTGCGTATTGTATATGCCCAGGTTGGCACTCAATAAACAGACGGTCCACGTCAGAACGGTTGGCTTCAGGTAACATTCCAAAATCTACAGCTAATCTAACCAAAGATAGCAGGTTCATTGCCTCATTCGATGAAAGTATATGAACATTCTTTAAAATGCCATATGCACGCCCAATTTTATCGAGCAACTTCGCTTGATCGTCTTCTAAACACTTATAACGGGCATTGATTTCGTGATCCACCACGGTTCGTAAAACATTTCCAAGACGGTCTAGTATCTCCGCTTCACTTTCGCCTAGAGTCTGTTGATTAGAGATCTGAAATACATGGCCAGTCGCGTCAGAACCTTCTCCAAATAAGCCCCGGACCGTCAAACCCAGTTGGTTGACAGCGCGGATGACCCGCTCCATCTGATTGGCAATGACAAGTCCGGGTAAGTGCATCATGACCGAAGCTCGCATGCCTGTTCCGAGGTTGGTCGGACACGCGGTCAGATAACCAAACTTCGGGGAAAAAGCGATTTCCAGTGCCGCATCAAGGCTCTCGTCAAAGGCATCGATTTGCTTCCAGATCGACTTCAAATTGAAACCGGATTTCAAAAACTGTATTCTTAAGTGGTCTTCCTCATTAATCATGACCGAACACGTTTGATCTTTAGTAATAAAGACCCCGGAGCCAGATTCACTCTCACTGAGTTCACGACTTATCAAATGACGTTCGACTAAGACCTGCTTCTCTAGTGCAGATAAACTCTCTAGGTTAAAAAAGCTCCCCTTTTTCATCAAAGGCAACTCGCCAAGTTTAGACTCGCACGTGGAGAGCACCTGTCGTCGCTGGGTACGACTAGCACGCTCAGGAAAGTTAATGCCCGCTAAATTGCGCGCTAAACGAACTCGTGTACTGAGGACTACCGGAGCCGCCTTTTTACTGCTTTGGGTTAACTCAGCGCGCTCACTCTGTATCAAAGATTCAATCATGACTGGCCGACCTCAACGTTTTCCAAAGTTTCGATTGCTTGTATCTTATCCCGGAGCTTAGCCGCATCTTCATAAGCTTCTTGCTCAATCGCCTCTTGTAAGGACACTTTTAGATCTGAGAGTTCAGACTGTTGGTTGTTTCGTTCCAAGGCATTTTTGGCCTGTTTGCCAGTGTGTTGCGTGCCTGGCTGCATATCCTCTAAAACAGGTATGAGTAATGACTCAAACACGGTGAAACATTCCGCGCAACCCAGACGTCCCGTGCGCTTAAAATCAGCCGTTTGATGCCCACACTTCGGGCAAACTACTTGGGGTTCTTTGGATTCAAAAGTTAAATTGGTCTTTGCTAAGAGATCAGCGAGTGAAAAGCCCTCTGGGTCAGTCACTCCCTTCTTTTGAGCGCAAGATTCACACAGATCCACCTTATGGATCTTATTATTAACGATTTGCGTCAGGTGCACGGTGGCATCCTTGCCACAAAGTCCGCATTGTATGTTATCTGCCATAATTTAAAACTATAAGTATCTTCTAATATCGCAAAATTAAATATGCATTTACGATCACAGTGAGCCATTTTGAACTCAACTACAAAACGACCGACTGCTTGATAATTAACAACGGACAGAATAGAGAGTCCGTATGCTAAGTAGCACTTCTACTGACAATACAACTAAAGCATCGTTCCTTCAATCGATACACGTTTACGGAAGGACTCCAGGAATCTCGCAGTGATTGGCCCCGGCTTACCGTCTCCAATCGGTCGTGCATCGACTTCGATAATCGGAACAATTTCAGCAGCTGTGCCCGTCAGGAAAAGTTCGTCAGCAACCCATACATCGTAGCGGGTCAGATTGGCCTCACGCCAGGAAATGCCTAGCTCCTCAGCAATGGAAATCGCTGTATCTCTGGTAATTCCTTTCAAGGCACCGGCACTCGACGCCGGCGTAATCAAAACTCCCTTATGAATGACAAATATATTATCACCCGTGCATTCAGCCACATATCCTTGATCGTTCAACATGATCGCTTCGTGATAGCCCAAATGCTGGGCTTCAATTTTCGCAAGAATGTTGTTCAAATAGTTCAGTGATTTAACAGTAGGCGGTAGCGCGGCAGCGTTACAACGACGAGTCGGTACGGTAATGATCTTCAGTCCGTTTTCGTAGAATTCCTTCGGATACAACTGGATCGTATCGGCAATGATGATCAGCTGCGGGGTCTCACAATTTTTGATTGAAAGCCCCAAACTACCGACGCCCCGCGTGACCACCAATCGGATGTAGCCATCCTTCAGGCCATTGGCACGGCACGTTTCACAGACTGCATCGGACAATTCCTGTCGCGTCCAAGGCATCGGCAGCATAATAGCCTTCGCCGAATACTCCAAGCGCTCCAAATGCTCGTCCAATTTAAAGACACAGCCATTATACAAGCGGATACCTTCAAAGATACCATCCCCGTAGAGTAAACCATGGTCAAAGACCGAAACCTTAGCCTCCGCCCGATCAACGAGCCTGTCATTCATGTAAATTTTCATAAAGTGTATAAACTTGCCTGCTCAATTAGATTTGTCTAGCCCACATCAAAACATTTCTGAGGAACGTAAAAGTCCAACATACCTGAAAAAATAAATTTACAACCACACACCCGGACAAAGCAGAAGGTCCATAATACTTACTGACGCCTATCCGGCCAGATATTGCTGCCTCAAGGCCTCCACCACACTTGGATCGGCCAAGGTCGTCGTATTACCGAGCTCTTTACCTTCGGCTATATCACGAAGTAAACGACGCATGATTTTACCAGAGCGTGTTTTCGGGAGATCTGTCGAAAAGAGTATCCGCTCGGGACGCGCGAATTTACCTATACTTTTATCGACCATAGCGACCAACTCCATGCGTAAGGCATCATCAAAGGCGCGCCCGTCAATCACTGTGACGAAAGCGACCAATCCTTGCCCTTTGATCTCGTGCGGCACGCCGACCACCGCCGACTCCGCCACATCCGCATGCTCGACAAACACACTTTCTAATTCAGCCGTGCCAATCCGGTGGCCAGACACGTTCACCACATCATCCACTCGTCCGAGAATCCAAATATACCCATCGTCATCGCGTCTTGCGCCATCTCCGGGGAAGTAATATTTGCCATCCCACTTGCACCAATAAGTGTCTTTAAAACGCTGCGGGTCACCGTAAATCCCGCGCAACATCCCGGGCCAAGGCTTCTTGATTGCCAAAATGCCCGCATTCACCTCGTCACCCTCATCGCTCAAAATCGCTGGTTCAATTCCGAAGAAGGGCAATGTTGCACAACCCGGTTTGGTCGACGTCGCTCCAGGCATCGGCGTTAACATGTGTCCGCCTGTTTCCGTCTGCCACCAGGTATCCACGATCGGGCAACGCTCGCTGCCAATCTTCGTGTGATACCACATCCAAGCCTCTGGATTGATCGGTTCACCGACCGTTCCCAGTAAGCGTAAAGAGGAAACATCGTGTTTCTCTACCCAGGCATCCCCCCACTTCATAAAAGCTCTAATCGCTGTCGGAGCCGTATAGAAAATAGTCACTCCATATTTTTCAACTATGTCCCAAAAACGACCTTCGTCCGGACTATTTGGGGCGCCCTCATACATCACTTGGCTGACCCCATTTTGAAGAATCCCGTAAACAATGTAGGTGTGCCCAGTAATCCAGCCGACATCTGCGGTGCACCAGTAAACGTCGTCCGGCTTCAAATCAAACACATACTTGGAGGTCAGATAGCTGTAGACTTGGTAGCCAGCCGTTGTGTGCATAATGCCTTTCGGCTTTCCAGTTGTGCCACTTGTATAAAGCAGAAACAGTAAATCTTCCGCAGCCATCGGCTCGGCAGCGCACTCATCACTGACATCACTCAGTAATTCATCATACCAATAGTCACGCCCCTCTACCATTGGGCAGTCGATCGAGGTATCGCCTCCACGCTTCACCACGATCACTTCGCTCACGCAGTCGCAGCCAGCAATACCTTCATCGACGATCTTTTTGAGCTCCAAAACTTTGCCTCGCCGAAAACCTCCGTCCGCAGTAATGACTGCCCGTGTCTCGCTGTCCAGCACGCGATCACGAATCGAATCCGCAGAAAACCCGGCAAATATGACAGAATGGACCGCGCCGATCCGCGCGCAGGCCAACAAGGCAATCGCCAGTTCCGGCACCATCGGCAGATAGATCGCGACCCGATCGCCTTTCTGCACACCCAATTTTTTCAAGCCATTGGCAAACTTTGAAACCTCTTTCAGTAGGTCCAAATAGGTCAAAGTGCGCACATCCCCGGGCTCACCTTCCCAATGAATCGCAATCTTGCCACCATTTCCCTTTGCCACGTGGCGATCCAAGCAATTGTAAGAAAGATTCGTTTCGCTCCCCTCAAACCAAGTGTAAAAAGGCGCTTTGCTCGAATCTAAAACAGTGTCCCATCGCTTAAACCAGTGCAGCTCATCTGCAGCAGATGCCCAAAATTGCTCGGGATCTTCCATACTACGTGCATACAGCTCTTTGTAAGCATCCATACTGCCTACGTGTGCTTTTTCAGCAAACTGCGCCGTCGGTAAAAATTTTCGGTTTTCCTTAGAGACCGATTCCATAGCTGTACTGTCTTTGTTCATTGGGGACATTGTTGGGGTTGTGACGATTAATTTAGAATATTTGATCGCAGCCTTAAAATTCGTAATCTCAAGTATTTTAGGGTCAATGAATTTAGATAAACCCGTTAAGAATTAAAGTCATCCCCAAAAGCAGTTGACAATCGATTATACCAAAAGCATCAAAGCCAGTTCTCCCGCGTTAATTACACGCTAGATACTAATGGAAAATTTTGCAGATCAGTGCCTCGACATGGCCCAATCTATCTTGGGTCATAACTTAGACGCCATCAACGAACAGGGCAGTATTTCCCCGATCGCTGGTGAAGAAAGCCGCCTGGATGAACCTGGGCATGCCGCGCTCGCCATCGGTGAGTATTTTCGTGCGACCAACGAAACTAAGCTCGGCGAGCACGATTTGATCGACCTCACCGCGCGATGCGTGACCGCGCAGGCCTTCACAGAAGAGGCAGCTGAAAATGGCCTGGCCTACTCCGCGCTCGGCCTTCTCTCGTTTGGTCCGTCCAAAGACAGGAACCCGGTTTGGGAACGCCTTCAGGACCCGACACGCGAGCAACTCGATAAGCGACTACTGGAGCGCAGCGACTACGAGGATCACTACCAAAGTTTCAACATCGCTAAAGCGGTCACCCGCTTCAGTTTGGGGCTCTCTAAAAAAGACGAAACAGGACGCCTCATCGATCGCTTCCTCGAACGGATCGACTCCAGCTCATCAACTGGTTACTTTGACGACTCAGGCAGCAAAGAAGGCCAACTTTCAGGAGCCTTCGACATCTACGGGGTATTAAGTTTTATCTTTATCCGTCAGTCGCTCCAGTTGCATGCGAACCTTCACCTACGTGACCGGAAGCTTCCGAGCCTTCGCACCTACTCAGAAAAATATCTTAAGTTAGTCCCCGATCTCGTTCGCTCCGATGGTTCGGCTTGGGCATACGGACGCTCGCTCGGCGCTTATGGCCAGATGCACTGCATCAGCTTAGTCCTGCAAGCACTTCGCGACGGATGGGTATCCGACGCACAGCGGGATCTTTACACAGATACCGTTCGTCGCATGTTCATGAATTTTTTCGTGACCTACCTGGACCAAGAGCATGGCTACCTCGTAATTCGTGATGGTGAGCGTAACACCGTCCCCTACCACACCACGCGCATGGCTAATTTCGATGCAGCCCGCTATCTTTGCCAGTGGTCACGTCTCGCACGCGCCACGACTGGTAAGTCGGCTCCCGATAAGCCCGTCCCTTCACGCAAAGTTGCACGTTACATCAGCTTCGATAAAAGTTCTAAAAAGGAGCAAGGCCTCTTCGTCTATCAAGACCCTTCGAGCGGACTTGCCGTGCAATTGCCCCTAGTCGCTTCCGGCTCCCAAGGCAAAGGCACCTCCGACTACCTTGCATTTCCGCACGCACCAGGGATTTTCGACTGGCCTGTTGATAAGTATTTGCCGGTCATGATCCCCGAACTTACTTTTGGAGACAAGGTGATCGTGCCCTCCTTTTATGGTAAGAATTGCACTACCGCAATGGGGCTTAGAAATGCATTAACTTTCAAATACGATCAGCCCGAATTGATAACTAAAGACGAAGTTCTGGTCCCCGGTCTAGGTAGCTGCAAGGTCATGTGGTCTTTCCTGGGGAATAAGATTTCCTGCGAATATACCTTCACGGTTAAACAGCAAGTGCAGCTTGATCGTATGCGCTATATCGTCACGATTGCATCGCCGCACAGCCAATACCGCGTCGGCACAACCTTCACGCTTGGCGAACAAGGCCATCGCACCGAAGTCATCAAAGACGACTTCCAAGCAAAGTGGAAAGAGCTGGAAACCGTCACTGACGATCCAGCTTATCGGACCTACTACGGTAACATGCATTACTTACAGATCTTGGAGCGCGACCACCCATTAGTGATGCGCCCAGGTGTCCAGTATCGACTTGCGCTCTCGTTTGAGCCCGATCTTGCCTTTGCCGACGAGTAAGCAGTCTCATAAGTTTGAAGCTACGAAAAGTTGCTTTTACGTATCCGTATTACATCGCCAATTCCGGACTTCGGCGAGCTCAGTCGAGCTGCTGATGTCCGTAGTTAATCTTAATTCTTAATTAGTTAGAACCGTGCTCTCAGCCCGCATCATTCCATGCCTTGACGTCCACGAAGGCCGCGTTGTTAAAGGCGTCAACTTCGTCAATTTGATCGATGCAGGAGATCCGGTCGAACAGGCCAAAGCCTACGAAAAACAAGGTGCCGATGAACTCGTATTTCTCGACATAACAGCGTCCAGCGATGAGCGAAACATCATGCTTGATGTAGTCGAACGCACCGCCTCGGAATGTTTCATGCCACTAACCGTCGGTGGTGGCCTCCGTACGGTCGCCAACATTCGTGATATGCTCAACGCTGGAGCTGACAAGATTAGCCTGAACACGGCTGCCGTCACTGACCCACAACTTATCCTCGAATCGGCCTCCAAATTTGGAAATCAATGCATCGTTGTCGCCATCGATGCAAAGCGTGTCGGAAACAATCAATGGGAAGTCTTCACCCATGGAGGACGACGCAACACCGGACTGGATGTCATCGAATGGTCTAAGAAAGTTGTTTCCCTAGGAGCCGGCGAAATCCTCCTAACCAGCATGGACGCTGACGGCACGAAAGATGGTTACGATAACGCACTGACACAGGCAGTCAGCGACGCGGTTGAAGTGCCCGTCATCGCTTCAGGAGGTGCAGGCAACTTAGATCACCTCACCGATGCTATTCTAAAAGGCAAAGCCAGCGCAGTCCTCGCTGCATCCATCTTCCACTTCGGCACCTATACAATCAAAGAAGCCAAAGAGCACCTGAAAGCAGCGGGTATTCCCGTAAGATTATAAATGGAGGGACATGCTCCGTCATGTCCGAGCGTCACATTGCAGCCATGACTTCATACCATTTCGTAAAAAGCTTGAGCTAGTTGAAGTTCAGTGGCCTCGAAACTCTGTTTCGGGGTTCGACTGGGCTTGTGTCATCATCGAAAGTGGCTCAGGCCAACGTTTCCGGAAGCCATTTCGGGGCGCAAGCGAGCTCGCACGCAACGAAAATCACTGGAAATTCACTTGCTTAAGGATTCTAGGCTAACCGTGGCCTCGAAACTCAGTTTCGGGGTTCGACCATTTCGACCCCAGTTCAGGAACCGAGGCTACACGAAAGCGCTCTTTTAAAACCGGATCCCGCTTAGCAGAATTCAAAGTTCACTCACTGCCCAATCTTCAAAAGCTCGACGTCAAAGACGAGCATCCCACCCGGCGCACCACCCTGTGGGTTTTCGCCATATGCCAATTTAGCAGGAATCCAAAAACGGCGCTTCTCGCCTTCGACCATGAGTTGCACGCCCTCAGTCCAACCGGGAATCACCTGAAAAAGCCCAAAGGTTGCGGGCTCACCACGAAGAACCGAGCTATCAAAGAGCTGACCGTCCAGCGTCCATCCACTGTAGTGCACTGTCACCATATCCGCTTTCTTGGGATGCGTTACCCCACTACCTTTGCTCAATACTCGCGACGCCAAACCGCTCTCAGTCAACGAAGCAGATTCTGGAACTGCTGCGACATCCTCTGGAGTCTTCGGCGGCTCTGGCGCTTTATCGACAGAAAGTAATTCCACGTCAAAAACTAACAACCCTCCCGGACGTCCGCCGCCGGGATTCTCACCGTAGGCAAGTTCAGCAGGGATCCAAAAACGACGTTTTTCACCGATCGACATCAATTGCAGACCTTCGGTCCAGCCCTTGATCACTCGGTTGAGCGGAAAGCTGGTCGGTTCACCACGCTTGACTGAACTATCAAACATTTCCCCATCCGTGGTCCAGCCACTGTAATGAACTGTCACCGTATCTGCCGCCACAGGATGCCCTTGTCCACTGCCCGCTTCCAATACTTTAGAGGCGAGGCCTGATTCAGTTTTCTCTGCGTTCGCAGGCGCAGCGCTTACATCTTTAGGTGTTTCTAACATAGTATACACTTCCTTTGTCATCGGCGTTTGAGTCAACGGTAAAGCAGGGTCCAGCTCCTCCGGAGCTACCATTAGCTGATAAAAATAAACGCCGAGAGCGATTGTGACGATGATTGGGATAATTAATTTTGGATGCATAGTATTTATCGACGAGCGTTTAGCGCAAACTCATGCCTATCAACACAAAAAAATAATACACCAACGACTTTCAAAATTGCAATCCGAACAATCGTGGCGTGCCCGCTCGCGGGCGCTACTTCAATAGACAAAGCCTCAGCAAGCTGAGACGCCACAACTACAACAAAAAAAGGCCGTCACTTTTCAGTGACGGCCTTTGTATTTTAATACTTAGATAAGTCGATTAATCGAGATTACCACTTGTAACCTACACTGAACTCGAAATTACGCTCAGCACGTGGTACCGCAGAGCCATTCGAGTAACCTGTGTTTGGAAGGTCCCAGTTTTCTTCGTCGGTAAGGTTGAAAACAGCGGCCTCAAATCTCCAGCTATTCCATTCGTAGAAGATCTTGGCATCGACCTCAATCTGAGCGCCTAGCTTAGGCGAACTGACTACAGCGTAATTTGCAGCATCGGGCTGGTTTCCTGGAAGAGTGCTGTCACTATCTATTATGGCGCCATCATAACCAGCTTCCATAGCAGATGTGAACACAGCATTTGCTTGAACACCAAATCCATTGTCAAATTTGTATTGAACAAGGAAGTTCACAAGCACAGGTGGTGATCCAGGAGTCTCGAATTTCTGACCAGGCGCTATCCCAGGGAACGTCGGTGTTGTGTAAAAGCCACCATTATTAGCTACAGCATCGGCTGCAGTATGAGAGGTTGCAAGGAATCCAGCAGTCCGCTCGGAGTCGAGTAGAGATAATCCCAAGGTCGCAAAGAAATTGCGATTTGGTTGATAATTAACCTCAACTTCAAATCCAAGTGTCTCTACAAAATCAACAGCCTTGTTTTGATTCACTGTGGTATACTCCTGTTGAAAGAGAGCCATGCCGATGTAAGCTTTGCCATCGAATAGAGAGATGTTAGAGCCGAGTTCAAAAAGCTCTGTAGTCAAATCATCAGCAAAAGTGCTTCCATCGATCGCACCACCGTTAACAGTCGTAAAGTGCTCACCTTTGTTGTAGGTGGCATAAATCGAACTCATTTCAGTAGGCTTGAAGACGACAGATACATTACCATTGTAGAAATGCTCACTTGATTGATCCTTACTATAATCTGGGAAAGGATTTCCAGCAGCATCTACATACTCTTTAGGCAAACCTTCCTTGTGAGAAACGTGGTCTTGTGTGTAACCAACCAGGAACGATAATTTATCATTAAGCTTAATGTCAGCTTGGACGAAGGGTGCAAGTATCAGTGACTCAGTATCAGTAGCATCGCCACCGACATACCAACGGTTGAGTGTACCGCGAGGTGCTTTGTCATTAATATAACCAAATCCAGCAAACGAAGCGTCAGGAACTCGATTAAATTCAGGATCGCGACTTAAGTCGAAGTAATTGGCAGGCTCATTAAAGAAGTGATTCACTGCCCAGATTTCTTGGTATTTTAAACGAACGCCGTAGTTAAGATCGACCTCAGGGCCACCTGTTGGCTCAAACTCTTGTATGAACTGCAAGCGGTTCTCGATCGACCAGTTATCACGTTGTAATTCAGAGTAGTGATACGAACTAAATGTTTCACGGTCTTTGTAGTGAAAATAAGTATTGTTTATGATCTTGAGTGTGTCTGAGACAGTGAATTCTTGAATTGCTTGAGCCCAAAAGACATCTGCATTCGAGTCATCGCCGGGTGCTGATAGCTTCCATGTGCGGTCGATCTTGATGGGAGCACCCAATTCGATTGCACCAAAGTTACCAAAGCCCGCAGGTGGATTTGCAGCGTAATTAGCAGCGTAGTCTGCATCTGTTCCAGCATTTGGTAAGTAAAGACCCTTGTCAAAAAGGTCTTGGGTTGGACGATTGACGCCCCAGTTCTCAGTGTAGTTGCCGTTGTAATACTCAGCCATTACATCTAAACGATATTTGTCTGTAGGCTTCCAAACGAAAGTACCATATACAGACTGACTCTCGTCATACCAACGGTCCCAAAAACCATTCCATCTTTTTAATTGAACCGAAACACGACCAGCGAATGTTTCGCTGATAGGAACGTTCACGTCTAAGTTAAATGTCTGCTGGTCAAACGTTCCATAGGAGTACTTAGCGGAACCACCTTGTTCAAAGTAAGCTCGCTTTGTGATCAAATCGGCATATCCACCGACATAGTTGGATGTGCCGAAAACTGCACCCGCTGGTCCCTTAACGATGTTAACAGACTCAACTGAATTGAAGTTAATCGGAACACCATTACCATTCACAGACATACTACGGCGTATACCGTTGATCATCAAGTCAGCTTCCTGACCACGTAAGTTCGGTGTGGTCGGTGCGCCGAAGTTGGTTTTGGTGTAGGACGACGAAGTTAACTTCGAGAAGTCACGAACGTCTTTAATGCTAATCGCGTCGAGTTGCTCGCGAGAAATGATATTCACGTTACGGGGTGTATCCAGAACGGAGCGATCCGAACCATACACCGAAGAAATTGGGCGAGTTGTTGCAAGAATACTTTCCTCAATAGGAACATCATCCGCTGCAACTTCGTCCAATACGATAACATCCTCGCCTGCATCTTGTGCAAACATCAAGCAAGGAGCCAGAAAGAGGCCGATTAATGCCCCAAATTTTAATGTCTCAGTTTTAGTTTTCATTGTAGTTTGTAGTTGTTAAGTTCAGTTGAACGAAAATAATTGAGCAATCAACATGCCAACTGTTGAACTTACTGTAAAAACACACTTATTTTACTTGGGTCCACGGCACTGGAAGCCCTTTCAAATAACGTTTAGAGCACAAACGTCCAGTTACATTGGATACATAGATAATATCACTTCAAAAAAGGTTCGAGCTAATGACTAAGTCAAAGCGTGGCCTCGAAACTCTGTTTCGGGGTTCGAACTTTTCTACCCCGGTTCAGAGAACCGAGGCTACGCGAAAAAGTTCTTTAAGGATCAAACCTTTCTGAAAATGGTATAAGTAACCATCGGGAACACCAACCCATTACATATTAGATTTATTCTGCCTGAAAGGCGGGGAATCGAAGGTGGCTTGCCGGGCGCCCGAAGGCAGAAAATAGCTTCGCCTTACTCGTAAAACAGCGTCCGGCAAGTGGACACGCCACGAAAATTTGCTAAACTGAATTAATACGCAATTGCACGGGGCTGTAACACAAATTAACGATACCAACAGTAAGGTTTCATTTACTTGGTGGCACAGGCCCTGCTAAGATTTGTTCATGTCGATTGTCAGATTATCAGGAACCATAACGAGTGCACAAGACCCCTACCGGGAACTCCGTGCACGCATGCTCTATTTACTCTACGCGGGTGGCTGGAACATCTATAACTCAAATGGTGATCAGCGTATTACGCTGTCCAATATTGAAAGTAAAATCTTAGAGTCCGACGCTTTTGTCTTTATGCCGGACCCGTCCCTTGAAGACATTTTTAAAGCAGTTTCCATCTTCGTCGGCTACCAAACACTTGACCCTAACCTACAACGCAAGGCCGCTGTCATTTTGAACTCAGATAAATCGTGGGACCCACTCTTTGGATTGCTTGACGACCTTCAGCGCCTCGGAACGATCAAACAAAGTTACCGGAATTATCTGCTCCTCTCTCACAACCCTGAAGATGTTATTTCGCACTTGGAAAAAGTAATCAAAGAAGGACTGCCCGATGTCGGCAGAGATCGCATCGTAGCTGAATACACAGACTCATTTGAGAACGACCCTGAAGTTCCCACCGTGGGTAATGTTTGTGTCTTTTGTTCGGCTAGTATTGAAGATCCGGACTACCTGCAAGATGGCTACACATTTGGCAAAATGCTTGCCGAGCAGCGATATGGCTGCGTTTCAGGTGCAGGCACGACGGGCATAATGGGCGAAGTCGTCCGTGGATCCGTAGAGGCTGGTGGATGGACAGGAGGCTCCAATGTGCCACACATCATTGAAATCGAGGGCCTTCCTGACGGTCTTTCCAGCTTTTGGCTTCGCCCGGATATCTACACGCGAATGGAAGTGATGATCCAGCGATCAGACGCCTTCGTCATCTTTCCTGGTGGAGCAGGCACTGTCCAGGAAATGCTTGCACTGCTCATCTTTAAATTAGCTGGAAACGCCTTAATGAAAGACAAGCCGGTTATCATCTACAATCGATACGATTCTAAAAACGAAACTCATTTTTGGGGTAAGTTGATAGATTTGCTGGAGCCCTGGAAGGATGGCAATCTATTCGAAGTAGTTGAGACGCTCGATAACTTAGTTCCCAAACTAGAAAGCTTGTTAGTGGATTCCAGCGTAACGAAAACTTGAATACATGTAAAAGCGGTATAAACTACAGCTCGAAACCTAACTTTTTTAATTTGGGCTTTAGAATTCCTTGGATGTAGCCGTGTTTGGGATTTTTCTTTGCAAAATCCTGGTGATAGGTTTCTGCCGTGTAGAAGGTATCCAAAGCCTTCACTTCAGTCGCAACTGACTGCCCGGAAGCTTTTTCGTAGGCCTGACGACTCACATCAATGGTAGCTTTCTCCGCATCGTCCCCATAAAGTAGGATACTACGATATTGTGGGCCAAAATCAGGCCAAACACCTTTGCCGTTCGTGGCATCGTGAGTCGTCCAGAAAAAATCGATCAGGTCGCGATAGCTAATTAGATTTGGATCGTAAATGACCATGACTGTTTCTACTTGATCTGAGGCACCACTCGCGACCTGCTTATAGGTCGGATTCACTGCAGTGCCACCAGCATAGCCACTAATCACTTCGGAAACGCCTTCAAGCCGCTCATAGAATGCTTCTACGCACCAAAAACAACCGGCACCGAATACTGCGCTTTGCATGCCATCAGGAATGACTGGAGCTGGATTTACTGGCTCAGAATTTGAAGCGGATGCATTGCAACCGGTTGCAAACAAGAGAAGCATTAAAATGCCTGAAGAAATAGTGCGATCTATCATAACAGCTTTCTATTTAAATGACTGAAGAAACTCGGCATAGCCCTTGGATTCTAATTCGTCTTTTGCGACAAACCTGAGCGCCGCCGAATTCATGCAATAGCGAAGCCCAGTCGGCGCAGGACCATCCTTAAAGACATGCCCCAAGTGTGACTCACCTGCCTTGGAGCGAATCTCAGTCCGGGGATACCCTAGTAGGTAATCCGTATTTTCGATCAACACACCAGGTGAAATCGGCTTGGTGAAACTTGGCCAGCCTGTGCCGCTCTTGTATTTATCCTGACTGCTAAATAACGGAGTGCCACTAATCAAACACACGTAGATACCTTCGACTTTGTTATCCCAGTAAGTATTCCGAAATGGAGGTTCCGTTCCATCATGCTGTGTAACCTTCACTTCAAGAGGTGTTAAGTCTACCCCATCAAACGCAACCGTAGCAGATAGCTCTCCGCCAGGCTTCGCTTCAGACACTGATCGCAAGCTCCAGAACCCAAAGGTAAGGCAGCCAATTAAAAATACAGATAACAATATACGCATATAAATAACAAGAGTTCGCACGCAGGAATTTTATTCCTGAAACGTATACTAATTCATATTTTTCAGAATCTCAAACTCAGCGCATATCTTCCAACTCGATCTCTAAAGCACTGCCTGATAATTGGACCTCTCTGAAACAGTATAGTAACGAGACCAACATCAGCAGCAAGCTGATCGCGAAAAAGAGTTGGCCGAAAAAGTTAAACTCAAAAAAAAGAGTCACCACGGAGATAATACAGCTGATTAAACACAAGACTCCGTAACTTTGCATTTTACGAATCAGGGAAATGCGACGGTGCAAACTATCAATTTGGCGGCGAATCTCCATGCGGCTATCAGCGACGTAGCGTTGGTGTAATGACCGTATGATACTCGCTAAGGCTAAAAAACGATTCGTGTAAGCCAACATTAACAGACTGACTGCCGGAAATAGAATTGAAGGTGTCGTTACTGTGATCTCCATTCAGGCGTTCATGATTGGTCGGCCTGCATCTAGCAAGGTCACAAATGCTACAAATCCCTAAATGAGAAGGCTTTTATGACTACTTTTCTTATAATAAGAAGACAGCGGCAACCACCACTTCTTCAAGAAACACAAAACAGTTTTTCTTTAGTCAGCTTACTCATTCGTTTTACTCTACGCTCTTCTTTTAAAGCGTCTGAATGCGAACCTAAATGTATTAGATGGACCAATTCAAGCGGACCGCGTCCACGCAAATACTTAGCTGATTTTGGCCCGCCCTCCGAATGCTCCCGAAACCGCCGTGCCACATCCGTAGTGATTCCAGTATAAAGCGAGTCATCCGCACACCGCACCATGTAAAGCGACCACGCCCCTCCCGCAGTATCGGTTTCTTCATTATTCGTCATAATTCAATTCCTTGTCGTTGATTCCGAAAAAGCTACTGGGCTGTAACATGATTTCTTTCGTAGGGTCTGAGCTTGTGTTACCATCGTATATGGCTCAGGCCAACGTAAGCCGTCCCGGGGTGCGAGCAAGGAAACAGTCTCAAAAATGAGTCGGTCTCGATATTTACACCTGATAAGTTGCGTCTAATGGAGTGCGCTTGTCCCACCTGGCATGAGCTGGTCGAATACAAGCGATTCAATGAGGCTCGAAAGCGACCTAAACCCCGACGAAAAGGCACTGAGGACAGCGCCCCTCCCTCGTTTTTCATTTGATTCGGCACCTATAGCCCGTTTCTGAGACAAAGTCCAAGCTCGTTTGCTTAGCGGGATTGCGCTTTGATCATAGCATCTTTCGCCTCAGTAAAACTCTGGATCTGAGCGCCCGCGTATTTTACAAGTTCATCCGGTAAGCCTTGGCTGCGGAGCACATCCGGGTGCATCTTTTTACACTTATCACGGTAGGCTTTCTTGATCTCGTCGATAGATGCGGATTCAGGGACGCCTAGTATCTCTGCGGCATGTTTCAAACTCTTGTGCTCACTCCCGATCTCTCTGTCTGTGAAACCGGCAGGAAGGCGCAGCTTAGACTCTGCCAAACGCAGAATTTCGATTTCAGCTTCGTGGTATTCGCCATCAGCTTTGGCGATCTCCAGCAAGACTTTATACAAGACCTGAGCCTGATTCAGATCCGCTTCTGTGATCTGTGAAAACTGATCAAAATAGGCTCCGATATCGGTGTCCGAATCCTTTTCCTTCCGGAAGATCTGCTGCGCGGCTTTTCTAGCCTCCCCTTCAAAGCCTAACTCGTTGAAGAAACGTTCAATCCGCTCGATTTCCTCTTTTGAGATTTGGCCATCTGCTTTGGCCATCTTTGCCATCGAAGCGACTAAAACATACATGTAAGCCACGGCGACTTGTTGCTTCTTCCCAACCGCGTCCGCCGCACGATCAAATTGATGCCCCAGCGCCGCGCCTAAACCGATGCCAATGGGACCCCCGATTGAACCAAGCGCACCGCCTATAATTTTTCCCCAGACTGCCATAAGATCTTTCTATTTAAAGTGTGATTTAAACCTACTATTAAATTACCCAACTTATCTGTAGCAGGAAGGGCTTTACAATGCCAAGCGCTATTCCGCTAAAGTCAGTTTCTCAATCTTTCGGACTGATAATCGGTGCAGGCGTTTTCGCCCGGGCATTAGTATCCCGTTGGGTCCCTTTTTACATTTTCCGAGGCACTTACATGAAATGACTTCAACGCCTAGGTCGTCCCGAGTCGCCAACTTTTCGAGCAACTTAGATCCCTTATGAGCCTTACCTTTCACCTTTTTAGCATCGGGCTTTTTGCATTTTTTGCATATATACAGTCTATCCACTTAGTAACCATAACGGATATCAGGAATCCATTCAAACGAACCCGCCAATTCCTTGGTTCCAAAGATACCACTTGCAATTCCAGTTCTAACTAGCGCGGCACCTCATAAGTTCCCTTAAAGCATAATAGATTTAAGACTAAACGTGAATGACACTAACTTAAGGCCCTCGAGCGACATAGGGCGGCATCTACTTTCAGAGGCGAAACGTAAGGCTTGCGTGATGCTACTTGAAATTGGCCTCCTGAAGCCACTCATCAACGGAGGCACTTCGCAAGGAAACTGTTTCAAAAAGTTATAAAACAGGGCAGGATGCCCTGAGTCCTGGACCTCGCGATCAGTTTTCAACGGAACAAGGGCATCCTGCCCTTGATTTGCATGTAAAAGTCAGCTTCAGGTAGGTAAGTTAATGTTTTTGAGTCAGTTTCCAAGCGAAGGCTCTTCGTTGGAACAGCTTCGACTGCTTAAGTTAGCGCCATTTACCTTTAAATGAAATAAGCGGCTTTCTGTTTGCTGATAAGGCCGAATTAACATCCCTCTACGTTAAATTATGTCAGCGATTTTTGATTGGATCCAAGCGCACGAAACACTCCTCGCCGGGCTCGCTCTGCTCAGTGGTGTCACTTTCTTGGCATCCTTGATCATCTTACCAGTCATCATCATTTTCATGCCCACGAATTATTTCGTGCGACCAGAGGGCCTACCTAAAGAAGTTAATGCGTGGCGCTTCGCTTTACGCATATTAAAAAATTTGCTAGGGATATGTGTTTTTGTATTGGGGGTGCTCATGCTTTTTCTACCCGGGCAAGGCATTTTAGGCATGCTCGTCGGTTGCAGCTTAATGGACTTACCAGGCAAGCGACGCGTGCAGTTGGCTCTACTAAAAAACCAAAAGGTTCGCCAATCCGTAGACTGGATACGCTTGAAAGCAAAACGTGATCTGATCGAAATCCCCGACACCCCCTCGGGATAAAGCATCCCTTCATCCTAATCCCTATTTGCACGCTATGTTACACTACGGGGTATGGACGTTGACTACAGCTTGGCACCGCTCGATTACACCCTGATTGGACTCTATGGGCTGGTTGTTATTTGGATCGGCTGGCGACTTGCGAGTAAGCATCGCTCAGCAGAGGATTATTTCCTGGCAGGTCGCAGTATGCTTTGGCCACTCATTGGAATCTCCTTATTTGCATCAAACATCTCATCCACCACTTTGATCGGACTGGCGGGCGATGCTTACCACACAGGTATTTCAGTATTTAACTACGAGTGGATGGCATCAGTTGTGCTCGTCTTCTTTGCGATATTCATCCTGCCTTTTGTCCTACGGGCTCAAGTGTTTACACTGCCCGAATTTCTCGAACGACGCTATGATGGTCGAGTGCGCACCTACTTCTCAGCGCTGACGCTCTTTCTAAATATAATCGTTGATACCGCGGGTAGTTTGTTTGCCGGGGGCCTACTACTGAAGTTGGTTTTTCCGGAACTGGATATGTCGGTGACCATTGCGATGCTCGCTGTGGTGGCCGGACTCTACACAATCGCCGGCGGTTTGGCTGCGGTCATCTACACCGATGCGATACAGACCGTCTTACTCCTGATCGGCGCAGTCGTCATCACGGTAATTGCTTATGATAAAGTCGGCGGCTGGGCAGGCATGACGGCAGACTTGGACACCTCTCGATTGAGCTTAATTCGTCCGCTTTATGACCCAGGCGTGCCTTGGCTAGGTTTAATCAGTGGCGTGCCCTTGCTTGGCTTTTATTTCTGGTGTGCCAACCAATTCATGGTGCAGCGCGTGCTCAGCGCTAAGAGCGTCGAGCACGGACGCTGGGGCGTCTTACTAGCTGCATTTTTAAAACTGCCGGTGCTCTTTATCATGGTGCTCCCCGGGACTATGGCGATCCACCTCTACCCCGACCTACCACGACCCGATATGGTTTATCCAACCCTCATGTTTGATCTGCTACCGACAGGTCTTCTTGGACTGGTCATGGCTGGATTCATCGCTGCCCTGATGTCGCAAATTGATTCAACCCTCAACTCTGCTTCGACCTTAGTCACGATGGATTTTGTAAAAAAGTGGAAGCCAGACTTAGAAAGTAGGCAACTGATGAAGGTCGGTCGTTGGGTCACTGGAAGCTTCATGATACTGGCCGCTTTGTGGGCACCACAAATCGAGAACTTTGCCTCGCTCTTTAAGTATTTGCAAATGGTGCTCTCCTACACGGTTCCTTCGGTTGTGACCATTTATTTGGTCGGTGCCTTCTGGAAAGGAGCCAATGCTCATGGTGCCTGGTGCACTGTCATGGTGGGCTTGGTCGCGGGCACACTCCTCTTTATCAGTAACGAAGTCGTTAACTACACAGATCTCCATTTTCTATATATCGGACCGATACTATTTTTGATCTCACTCGCGACACTCTTGGTTTGCAGTCGTAAAGGCACCGAGCCGAGGCCTGAGCAAATTGCGCTCGTCTGGACACCCGCCTATTATGCAGCAGAGACTGCAGAGCTACGAGCCATGCCCCTATGGAAAAATTACCGGATCTGGTCCGTCGCACTACTCGTGGCCACCGGAATACTAGTGATCTGCTTTGCTTGATATTGGCTTCCGTCAATTCCAGCCAATTCACTTGCGCGTCAGGCCTTCAATTGACTCCTAATACCAGCGCTTGTCTTTACGTGGTAATAAAATCCTGTATTCGCTTGCGGTGGCAGGGACGCCTGCTCTCGCTGAGCGGGACGTCCGAGACAACACGAACGCTCGTTTGACTGAGCAGCCAGATTGCGGACGACACGGCGAGGCTGTCTCAAAACTGAGTCCATCTCGGTCTATGCCTGCGGAAAGGTGTATTTAAGGGAGGGCGCTTGTCCCCAAGCGCTTCAGTTAGGCTTAAGCGCGACCAAATCTCGACGAAAAGACGCTGAGGACAGCATCCCTCCCATGCTTTTCATTAGATTATACCAATAGCTTGTCTTAACTTGGTAAAAAATCCTGTAGTCCCTACCATTTTACCAGAAAAACTAAATCAATGGTATAAGCACTCCATGAACACTCTCTTTTCCGTAGACTTATTCGCTGCAGAAACCACGAATGAGCCAGCCCGCACCTCCCAGATTCGAAAAATCAATACACCCAAACGAATCGACAGGATTAAAGTGATAAACGGTTGAATCCAACACTTCGGGCGATTTGATATTGACGCCAAACCGCCCATATCCATTTTCCGAGATTCGCTTCGGGGAATTAGCTCAGTTGGTAGAGCGCTTGCATGGCATGCAAGAGGTCAGGGGTTCGACTCCCCTATTCTCCACCAGCCTTCGCCAAGGCTTCGGCTGGCAAGCCGCGGTCTTGGCGAAGGCTGCCCGCCGAAGCTTTAGCGAAGGAGGGCTTCGCCCTTAATTGGGCCTAAAACTTCAAAAAAAGCCAATGCACTAGGTTTACCTCCTGAGATCAGTCAAGCATTCCGACCAAACCTACATCGGTCTGACGGCTGACTTGAAAAAGCGCCTGCAAAAGCACAACTACGGAGAGGTGCCCCACACCTCAAAATACAAGCCTTGGAATTTAGTCAGTTACAGCGCCTTTGAAAGTAGAGATCAAGCGGCCGACTTCGAGGCCTATCTGAAATCGGGCTCAGGGAGAGCTTTTGCCAAGCGCCGATTGTGGTAGGCTTCCAGCCTTCGCACAAAGAGCGCAAGAGATTACAACCGGAAATTCCAGATTAGCGATGTAATACGCTTATCTCCTGAGCTCTGTAAACATACCGAACAGACATAAATCAGCCTACAGAAGACATTTCTAAACTCAATTATCTCTAAACTGACTCGGAGACTGCTTGGTAATCCGCTTAAACGAGCGATTGAACTGCGAAATGGATTCGAAGCCGGTTTCGAAAGCGATTTCACTGATCCGCAAATTCGGATTCATGAGCAAGTTTTTGGCTTTCTCGACCCGCACTCGAGCTAGGTAATCGGTAAAAGTAATTCCCGTCGCCTCTTTAAAGACCTTACAGAAGTGACGTGTGCTTGTATTGACCGCCTGAGCGGCATCGTCGAGCGAGATCTTTTCCTGATAGCGCCCCTTAATATATCGCTTCACATTAGTGACTAGGGTCGGTTCTTCTTCGGCTGACTCCAGTTCGATACTATTACTAATCGTCGCCAAATGCTCCGCAAACGTAGATAATAAGTTCAACATCGCATTATACTGATCGGCATCAAGCACCTTAGTCTGAAAGTAAGCCTCTTGTAAGGATTTTAAATTCACCTGTGAACCCCAGGCTAAAAGCTGCTTCGTCGTCCGTGTGAATTCTTCCTCATTAGGTTGATGCAACAGAATCTGCCCGGTGTGTAAAAATGCGATCAGCTCATCCCCCACTCGGATCGGGACGGCACTATCACAGAGCCCGGCAAAGCAATGCAGCGATTTCGGCTCAATGCCCGCTTTTGCCTCGAGCTCGGCCTGCATCCGCAGGCAGTTGGCACAGCCCACATTGGTCCGGGCCAATAAAGCACAGAACGGGTTCTCACCTTCAATTTTAGCTTTGGACTGCACACTACGATACGCCTGCGCAGGACGGATCGAGAGCGGCAAGCCCGTCGCGCGGTGGAAAGCATCCGCATAATCTTTATACAACTGCGATTCACTCAACCGGGTCGCTTTACTGGTAGCCTCACTAGATGAAAGGGCGATATCTGTAGTATAAGTCATATTAAATGCCGAAATGCGAAAATATGCGCAGCAATGGGCTGAATATGCTGAGACAAGAATGCCGCGAATAGAGTAGTATCTTAAACATGAACAAACCACTCGCTCAATACCTTAAAGACAATAAAGAACAGATACTCGAAACATGGCTCACCTCTGCGATCGTGCCTTCGGTCCCAAGGTGTAATTCCCATACTGAGCAAACTGGCGCAATTCCAGTCTCCTACCTGAGCGAGGTCATCGACCAAGTCATCTACAATCTACAGCACGGCCAATTCTCAATCAATGAAGGCAAGCAGAATAGTTTAAACACCTTCCTTGGCCATACCTGCGCCTGTCGCAATAATCGGCTCGTTTGCGACGAGGTCCGCGAATCCGGCTGCAAATCCTTTTCCAGTATCTTTGAGGAAGATTGGGACATCGACTTTGAGTTTAATGAGTTCGACCGCGACTACGCTAAATTTCGTATCGACGAAATCCTCCAGGATTTTTTCAGTCTGGAAATCGACCGCTGCAGCCAGGAACAACGCAACCACAAGTGCCCCTACAAGGTTAAAGCTTTAGCGATCTGAGGCTTATAGAATGAATGTCCTCCTATTGACCGTCTTTTTAAGCACCCTGCTAGCGATCCTTTTTTTAGTCTGCTTCATCCGCATGCGCAAAGACGAATCGGGCTCGAGTCCCGAGCAGGATGCGCTGCGCCCGTTTGAAACGGAAAAGCCGAAAAAACTTTTACGTAAATGAATACTCAGAAAATAACTATCGAATACGATGACTCCATTGTGAGGCGATTTATGATCGCCTCAATTTTTTGGGGGCTGGTCGGCATGAGTGCCGGTGTGCTCATCGCATCTCAACTCAACTTTTGGCGCCTCAACTTCGACTTGGAGTGGCTCACCTTTGGTCGTTTACGCCCACTCCATACCAATGCCTCTATCTTCGCCTTTGTTGGGAATATGATGTTCGCCGGGGTCTACTACTCGACCCAACGCCTCTGCCAGGTTCGTATGGCCTCGGATAAGCTCTCCAAAATCAATTTCTGGGGCTGGCAACTGATCATCGTGCTCGCCGCCATCACCCTGCCACTCGGCTTCAGCCGTGGTAAAGAATACGCCGAACTCATCTGGCCAATCAACATCCTCGTTGCCGTCATCTGGCTGATCTTTGGCGCCAACTTCTTTTGGACCCTCGCCAAACGTAACGAGCGTTCTCTCTACGTCGGACTCTGGTTCTACATCGCGACTATCGTGACCATCACGATGCTCTATGTCGTCAATCACCTCTCCATCCCAACCAGCTTTACCCACAGCTATCCCATCTTCGGGGGCGTTCAAGACGCGCTCGTTCAGTGGTGGTATGGCCACAACGCCGTCGCCTTCTTCCTGACCACGCCGATGCTCGGCATCATGTATTACTTCGTGCCGAAGGCTGCGAATCGCCCCGTCTATTCTTACCGACTTTCGATCATTCACTTTTGGTCACTGGTCTTTATCTACATCTGGGCCGGCCCCCACCACCTCCTCAATACCGCACTCCCGGAGTGGTTGCAATCGCTCGGCATGATCTTCTCGCTCATGCTTTGGGCCCCATCCTGGGCCGGCATGCTCAACGGCCTGCTCACGCTTCGGGGTGCTTGGGATAAGTTACTCACCGATCCGGTCATTAAATTCTTTGCCGCCGCCGTTACTTTCTACGGTATGGCAACCTTCGAAGGCCCACTCCTTTCGATCAAGTCCGTCAATGCACTCTCTCACTACACTGACTGGACGATTGGACATGTGCACAGTGGCACCCTCGGTTGGAACGGCTTCCTCGCCGCCGGTATGTTCTACTGGCTCGCACCACGCCTCTGGAATACGAAACTCTACTCCAAGTCGCTTGCCAACGCGCACTTCTGGTTAGGCATGACAGGGATTCTTCTCTACGTGGCGTCCATGTGGGTCTCTGGAATCACCCAAGGCCTCATGCTCAATGCCACCACCGAAGGCGGCACCCTCCTCCAGTATCCAAACTTCCTCGACACGCTTCAAGCGATTCGACCCGTCATGCTCTTCCGGGCCATTGGCGGCGGACTCTACTTAGCTGGATTTGCCTTAATGGCCTACAACATCTGGCGCACTGCCCGCAGTGGTGAACCTGTTAACGGCACAATCGAAGTCACCATCGCCGACCCGATCACGAATCCCGACTCAATGAAGTCGCCTAACACCTTCCTCAATGCACCCGTCATTTACTTTGTGCTAATCCTCATCTCGATCTGCATGACCATCTTTAGTAATGGAGCGTTCTTCATTGCGGGCATTTTCGCTACTACCTTTTTTGCCATTCTGGCAATTGCCCATTTCGAAGTCAGTAAAGCGAAATGGACCGTCTGGTATGAGAAACTACTCAGTCACAGTTTCGGATTCACCGTGCTCACGATCATCGCCGCAGCGATTGGTGGTGCCATTCAAATCATCCCAACCGTTAGTGTGCAAAATGCGGATAACATCGAAGGCCGCATGCAGATCCCATACACACCACTTGAACTCGCTGGTCGTGATATCTACGTGAGCGAAGGTTGCTATAACTGCCACTCACAAATGATCCGCACCCTCGTGCCTGAAGTCATGCGCTACGGCGACTACTCACACCTTGGCGAGTCAGTTTACGATCACCCTTACCAGTGGGGCTCGAAGCGCACAGGCCCGGACCTTGCACGCGTAGGCGGCAAGCGCTCAGACGACTGGCACTTCTACCACATGCTCGACCCGCGCTCAGTCAGTGAAGGCTCTAATATGCCAAACTACCCATGGCTTTTCAAAAAAGAAACCAAAGTCGGTCAACTGCCGAACAAGATCAACGCTATGCGCATGCTCGGCGTGCCTTATCCGATCGATCTCTCTGAAGAAGACATTCAAGCGCAAGTCGACGAACAGGCGAATGAGATTGTTGCTCGCCTTGCCGAAAAAGGTGCCTTCACCGAACCGGACAAGGAGATCGTCGCCGTCATCGCTTACCTACAAAAACTCGGCAGCTATCGCGAAACACAAAACGAACTCGATGACGCCGCCGCCAAGTAAACAGCTGCTAAATCCATCCGCAACATTCCATCTTCTCCACGCTACTCGCGCTAGGTCCCAATTCCTAATTCTCAATTTTTCATTCCTAATTTTTACAAACCATGTTCAAACGCATCATATACGACGACTGGATGAGCTTCATACCAATTATCTCCTTCTGGCTGACCTTTGGCGTCTTCATCGCGATCACCCTTCGCGCTTGTCTCCTCAAGAAAGAGACCATCCACCACATGGAGCAAATGCCCTTGCAAGACGACCCGGAGGTAACGCCTGAACGCAAAAACTCATGAAACACGGACTCGAACACGAAAAACCCGAAGACGTCACCCAAGAAGATCTGCCAGAAGGCGTCATCCTCCGCGACCACGTAGTCGATGGTATCCGCGAATATGACCAACGACTTCCGAGTTGGTGGCTTGTTATTCTCTACAGCGCCATAGCCTTCTCGATCATCTACTGGGTCGTCATCGATGACCGCAGCCACAATGGCGGTAAAGATGCATCGCTTGACGCCAAACTAGCCGAGCTCAATACAAAAAAACTCGCGAGCTCCATCGACGTGACCAACGATGATCTCTTCTGGGAAATGGCGAGCAACCCGACCTTTATCGCCGCCGGAAAAGAAAACTTCGAAACTAACTGCGTCGCCTGCCATGGAGCTAATCTACAAGGCGGCATCGGATTCAACCTAGTTGACGAGGAGTGGATCCACGGCTCCACGCCCTCGGAAGTTTATGTGAGTGTGGCCAACGGATTTCCCGAAAAAGGCATGCAAGAATGGGAACCACTCCTCGGTCAAAAAAGAATCGCTGAAATCGTCGCCTACGTCCTCAGCAAGAACTCTAACCTAAAACCCAACTAACAGCTATCGCATAGACAAAAGGTAGGGACGACTCGCGACTCGACAGAGTTCGCCGAAGTCCGAGACGTCCATTCGCCAGCGTGAATGCAAGATTCAAAGCGTCACCCACAACTCCGACGGCGGTTTCGGCCCTTCGACTAGCTCAGGGCGGTGAGCCTGTCGAACCGCGAAACCGCCCTACCATTCACTGACCACTCTATAAATGAAAGCCCAACGTCCAAATCGTGAAACGCCTAGCACTATCAAAAAAGATGGTTCCCGGGCGTTCTTGCAGCCCGCTGATGTCAGCGGGCGCTTCACTACTTGGCGTCGTGTTTTTGCCGTCTTCTTAGTCGGTATATACGTATCACTTCCCTGGATACCAATAAATGGATACCCCGCAGTATTCTTAGATGTCATTAATCGCCGCTTTCACCTCTTCGGGCTGACCTTTGTGGCACAAGACCTATGGATTACCTTCTTTTTGATTAGCGGGCTCGGATTCTCACTCTTCTTCATCACCTCACTGTTTGGGCGTATCTGGTGTGGTTGGGCCTGCCCTCACTCTGTTTTCCTTGAGCAAGTTTTTCGTCCAATCGAGCGCCTGATCGAAGGCGATGGCCATGCACGCAAACAGCTCGACAAAAGAGAATGGGACACCGACAAGATCATACGCCGCGCAGTCAAATATTTCATTTTCGCCATTCTTTCGGCACTCATCGCGCACCTCTTCCTTGCTTATTTCATCTCGATCCCTGAACTCTACCGCTGGATGACGACGAGCCCGACGGAACATTGGGGTGCCTTCATTTTCATGGCAGTTGCCACCGCCCTTATCTATTTCAACTTCACTTGGTTTCGCGAACAGCTCTGTCTCATCATTTGCCCCTACGGCCGTCTCCAGTCCGCACTGATAGATGATGATTCCTTAATCATCGGTTACGATGAGGGGCGTGGTGAGCCACGAGGCTCGGCCAAGAAAGAAGGCTTCGGCGATTGTATCGACTGCATGCGCTGCGTTCAGGTTTGTCCTACAGGAATCGACATACGCCAAGGCTTACAGATGGAATGCATCGGATGCGCAAACTGTATAGATGCCTGCAACACGATCATGGATAAGCTCCATAGACCGCAAGGCCTAATCCGCTACGACTCACTCTCCGGCCTGGCCGGAAAGACGCGACGCTTCATCCGCCCACGCATCTTCATCTATGCCGCGCTCATGCTAGCCGGCGCCGTCGCCTTCACGCTCTCTGCGCTACAACTAAGAGACGCCAATATGAATGTAGTCCGCATGACTGGTAGTCCTTACTACCTGACTGAATCCGGGCTGCGGAATCAATACATGGTCCGCGTCATTAATAAGACCAACCAAGAAAGGACCTTCCAACTGGTAACCGCAGCAGAGAGTCAGGCATTCTCAGTCGAAGGCACACTCACCGGTATCAAAGTGCCCCCCATGAATGAAGTAGTCAGCCCCGTCGTCATTAGCCTGCGCAACAGCGATTATACCGGCCCATTTCAACTCAATTTCACCCTTATCGACCCCGATGGTCAGACCATACTAAAACGTAATGTGGAATTCATCGGCCCGGATCCAAAATACATACGAGAAAAATCAAACCTATGAAAACGATGCACAAAAAAGAGTTTGCATGGAGTCTCTGGCTTCCAGTTATAGCCGCCTTCATTCTCGTGGCGACCGTTTGGTTTTTCACAATTAAACTAGCTAGCGAAAATCCAACTGAAGTGATCAAGGTCGGCCCGCATGATCAGTCCACACCTTAATGCCGATCCTAGCCACATCACAGCTGACGGACTGCGAACACTGCGGAACGCCCTTTCGGCCTAAGGCCGAAGAGCGCTTCTGCTGCCATGGTTGCCAGTATGTGAGCCAAATGATCCATGAATACGGCCTCGACCGTTTCTATGAGCTAAGGGGCAACGAAGCACTTCCGCCGGTTGGGTCCACTGTCTTTCAATCCCAAGACCTCGAATGGCTCGATCAATTGCAAATCGCAGCCGAGACCGAATCGGCGGCAGACAACACACAGGTCCAAGTCAGCGTCGAAGGTATCAGTTGTATCGGCTGTGTCTGGCTCATTGAAGCGATCTATAAGCAACACTCAGGCGGTCTCGACATACGGATCAATCCCCGAGAAGGCGCTCTGCGACTCCGCTGGCAATCAGGCCAATGCAGTCTCACAGCTTTCGCCCGAGAACTGGCAAAAATCGGTTATCGGGTTAGCCCGGAAAATACCAATAATGAGAACCGGAAGCAGTCTAAGCACCTGATCAACCGAATCGGGCTCTGCGCATTTTTCCTGCTCAACACCATGCTCTTTACCCTACCGGGCTATCTGGGTATGGCGGGAGACTTCTTTATCGCGCCGCTCTTTCAATTACTCGGCGCGACCTTCGCCACTCTCAGTCTCTTTGCCGGCGGCAGTTACTTCATTGGACGCGCATGGCGAGCCATCCAACAACGTGTCCTCCACATTGATCTACCGATCGCACTGGGTCTCATTGCTGCATATACTGGCTCTATGATCGGCTGGGCCGCGGGGTATTCCACTCTGATTTATTTCGATTTCGTCGCGACCTTTGTCTTTCTCATGCTAGTAGGCCGCTGGCTACAGGAAGTGGCCTTCGAACGTAACCGCAACTATCTGAAGAAACAACAGTTTGGCCCCAATCAAGTAACGCTCATAGGCGGCGCCAAAGACGGAGCAAAAGTGCCCGTTACCGAAATCGAAGCAGGCCAATCTTACAGCGTCGCCCCCGGTGCCATCAATCCAGTCGCAGCCGACCTACAAGACAGCGCAGCCAACCTCAGCCTAGAGTGGATCAATGGCGAAGCCGAACCCATCCGCTGGCCCAGCGAGAAAATCCTGCCCGCCGGCGCGATCAACGTCGGCCTGCAGAGCATGCACTGCACCGCCCGAGAACCCTGGGTAGATAGCCTACTCGCGCAACTCCTCGAACGCCCCGAAGACTCCTTTAACCACCATCGTCTACAATCCATCCTCAAAGGCTACATCGCATCCGTCCTAGTCATCGCTTTCATCGGTGGCGCAGCTTGGTTGGTCGGCACAGGACAGCCACTCAAGGCGATTCAAGTCCTGATTTCAGTCTTGATTGTCTCCTGCCCCTGCGCGCTCGGGATTGCCCTACCGATGTGTAACGAATTTGCGACCGCACGCTTGCGCCGCAATGGGCTCTTTATCAAGTCAGCAGATATTTGGGAGCGCCTTCGCCACGTAAAAACCGTCGTCTTCGATAAAACCGGCACTCTCACCATGGACATGCCTCGCCTGAAAAACCGCGAAGCGATTGAGACCCTCGACCCCTTTGCCGCAAGCGCCCTCTACGTGATGGTTAAAAACAACGTGCACCCAATCGCTCGCAGTCTCCGGGAATCGCTCCTCACTAAATTTAGTGAGCGCAGACTGCAGAGCGGACAAACTCCCGAAATCAACGAAGTGATCGGTGAAGGTGTCGCCTTCGCCGATTCAGTCTACAATCTATGGTCCTTAGGCAAAGCGGATTGGTGCAGCGACGACAGCGAACAGAATGCCCGACTCGCCCCCTACACCGTGCTGCGTCAAAATGGCTACCTCGTAGCGAGTTTCGAATTCGAGGAAGATGTTCGCGATGATGCACTCGAAACGATCAATGCATTTAAGGATCACAAACTGAATACCGCACTGCTATCCGGCGACCATGAAGCGCGGGTTCAACCGATCGCGAAGGCGCTCGGCCTACCAGAATCCAATACCCGCAGCGACTGTAGCCCACAAAACAAGGCCGAATGGATACAGCAACATGCTCCAACCAGTGCGCTGATGATCGGAGACGGAGCCAATGACAGCCTCGCCTTCGATCAAGCCATCTGCCGCGGCACCCCAGTCGTCGACCGCAGTATCCTCGAGGCGTCGGCCGACTTTTTCTTCTTCGGCCGCAGTCTCCGCTGCCTCCCTCAACTCTGGGAGGTCGCCGCCCGCCGCCGCCATACAGTCACCGCCATCTTCACAACTGCCGTCGCTTATAATTTCATCGCCGTTGGACTTTGCCTCGCTGGCATGATGCACCCATTACTAGCCGCGATTCTAATGCCACTGAGCTCCATTCTAACACTGGCGATCAGTTGGATCGGCCTCGGCAACCAAGCCGCAAAATAACCTTTCTACGCCAGCACTCGAAGGAATTTAAAAACATGGCTTTCATCCGATTCAGCTAAACCTGCTCAGAGGTAGGAACGTTTCGCGACTCGACTGAGCTCGCCGAAGTCCGAAACGTCCGTTCTCGAGCGTGGCAGCAAAACTCAAAACGCTGCCCTCAAATCAGCAAATTGCCGCCCACAATTGCAACGGCGGTTTCAGCGAAACCTCCCTACCGGAATCTTCTAAACCGTTTTCGAATTGCCCACCCAAAACGGTAGGGACGTTTCGCCGAAACGTCCGTTCTCGAGCGTGGCAACAAAGTTCAAAGCGCCGCCCACAAACCGAAAATTAACACCCTCAACGAAGACGCTGGTTTCGGCGAAACCACCCTACCTCACCAAGCTAAACTAAGCCTAAATTTCGAAGTCCATAGAACTCAAATAATAGGGCCAGTCCTCGGGTTGTTTACACAATGCTTTCCTCACGGGATTCATACGAATATACATTTCCTTCTCGTGCAATTCATGGACGTTCCGTATGCGGTAATCGAAAAAATCGCGCTGCCAATTAAAGCCTATTTTTCTAGCTGTAAAACGTTTCCAATTAGCCACCGACTGCTGCATCGAAATATCTCTAGAAAAAGAGATCAATCCATGGCAGTGATCGGGCATCAATTGAAAGCAATGCACCCACCATTCTTTTTGCTGACAACGATATGTGATGGCCTCCTTTAGAACTAGAGAGACCGCTTCACTACACAGCGAATTAGTCCCCCGCTTTAGACAGTTGATCGTTATGAAAAAGATAGAACCTTCTTCTACCCAAGGCGGCATTCCATGTGGCAACTGCTTTCTCTCCGGCAACATAATTAGAAAATGCAACTCAAGTTGGATTGGTGCAATGAAAAGGTAGGGACGTTTCACCCTACCAAAATCAGCTAAACCCTTTTCAAGTTGCCTATCCAAAGAGGTAGGGACGTTTCGCCGAAACGTTCGTTCCCGGGCGTGGCAGCAAAACTCAAAACGCTGCCCTCAAACCAACAAAGTGCCACCCACAATTGCGACGGCGGTTTCAGCGAAACCGCCCTACCAAAATCAGCTAAACCCTTTTCAAGTTGCCTATCCAAAAAGGTAGGGACGTTTCGCGACTCGACTGAGCTCGCCGAAGTCCGAAACGTCCGTTCTCGAGCGTGGCAGCAAAACTCAAAACGCTGCCCTCAAATCAGCAAATTGCCGCCCACAATTGCAACGGCGGTTTCAGCGAAACCGCCCTACCTCTTCCAGCTAAACCGTTTTCGAATAGCGGCGCTCTTCAGTCGCTCCGAATACGCATCAAAGCACATCACCAGATTGCGCACTAACAAACGGCCCCGGCAATGACCGTAAATCCATTAGCATCGAGTTCGATCAACCTACCCTCGACAAAACATTCAACTGAGTAATCGCATCGGCACAATAAGCTTCAAAATCAATTGCCCACTTTATCCCCATGGCTGCATAATCCAGAGATATGTCGCACATTAGGCGCGAGATAACAGCCCTGAATATGCAGTAATCATAGTTCAGGTAAAACGAAAACGGCAGCATCCTTAATCAACGATGCCTCAATATTAGTCTCCAATTTCAGGAAGGAATCACCGTGGCTTTTTCAGCTTTTTGTGAATCCACACGCCCCAAATGTCGCCCGAAGGCATGCATCACTTGAAGATGAGCCACCGCCTGTGTCATTGAATAAATCCACCACGGCAGGGTCGGCGAAAAGCCGTGAATCGAAGCGATCAAGCAATCGTTTTCAGGAAATAGTCGGAATTCAAAACGCCCGGGTGGGTCCACATCTTTGGATAAAATTCCACCCGAAACATAATAAGCACGCCGGCGGATATTTTTAAAACTGTAAGGGGTTGGCGTTAATTCCAACAGAGTGCAATACTGGCCCAGCGCTTTGAAACGGACCACTCCTTCGGCGTCTTTTTCCGCATTGATCAGACCACGGAAACTTTTGGTCAGCCAGTCACCATACTCCTCCGCGACTTGTTCCGCATTCCAACCATTCGGTAGCGGCATACGCTGCACCGAGCGCACGCGGCTTTCCTGGCGGATGTGTTGCTCATCTTTTGTCTGTGTCTGACTACGTGGATTCGGCTTAGGGCGGCCATGACTATCCACGGCATTACGCATCGAATCTTCCAAACTTATTAAATTAGACTGCAGCCTATCCAGTAAGACATTGGGCTTCGCTTGTAAGTTATGTTGAAGACTCTCTTGAAGGGGTCCAACCAGCGCGGGCTCTACTCCGCTAAAAACGGCCACCCAATGCTTTGAAAGGCCAAAACAGTTCAAAGGGAAATTAACTGTTTTCGGTTTACGGCCGAGTAGCTCGGCCGTTTTTAGAATTAGGTCCCGATAACTCATGGGCTCATGCCCGCCTAAGTCATAGGTGCCACCTGCCAGTGTATCTTCTTCCAAAGCCAACAGAAAGGCCTGACACACATTTTCGATATCAATCGATTGGGTTTGCGAGTGCACCCACGCAGGAAGCAACATAATCGGCAAACGATTGACCAGATTCACCAACATTGAAAACGATGACCCACCAGGGCCGAATATCAAACCTGCCCGCAGCACGGTCACCTTGAGCGAACGGCTCCGCAGCACGGCCTCGACCTCGCGCCGACTCCTCAAGTGTGAAGACACCGATTCGCCTTCTTCAGGCATCAGACCACTCAAATAAACTACATGCTTCATCCCAGCCGCTTCGGCTGCGCGAATGAAGTTATCGGCGAGGATCAAATCCGTATCCTCAAAATTACCCTGCATCAATCGGCTCGAAGGCGCCATCGAATGCACCAAATAAATCCCATATTCACAGCCCTCGAATGCTTCTGTCAGCTTCGGCAGAGAATACAAGTCACAATGCCGCCATTCGGTCGAACTCGTGCCTTGGTTGCGTTCAACAATATTCGGACTCCGGGTCAGCGCACGAAAACGAAAGGCTTCGCCTAAGCGAAGCCTTAAGTGTGAACCGACAAAACCACTCGCCCCAGCGACGGCAACGAGTGGCTTTGGATTAGAAAGGTCAGGCATGTTTGTGAGGCTAAGCTTCCAGGAAACTGTCGAGCATCCAGATAGTTTTTTCATGCACCTGAATACGAGCGATCATTAAATCTTCAGTCTGGTCGTCACCCGAAGAACCGGCTGCGTTGCGCGCTTTTACGAGATCTTTAACTAAACCCTTATTAGCCGATGAGAGGTGTTTCACCATTTCTTGAGAGCTTGCGTCTTCCTTGATTTCTTTCATCCCCGCCATTTTAGCGAGATTGGACAAGCCGCCGGGAGCAAGCGAACCAAGCGCGCGTAATCGCTCGGCAATCTCATCTACGGCAGTGAATAGCTCAGTATACTGTTCTTCAAACGCGTTGTGCAGTGAGAAAAATGAAGGCCCCCGAACGTTCCAGTGGCAAATGTGTGTCTGCGCTAGAACCGCATAACTATCCGCGACTACCTTACGCAGTGCATTGGTTGTATTATCGTTTGTTTGTATATTAGTTTTTTTAGGCATACTTCAAGTTAGCAAAGGGAACGCATTCATGCAAGCAGACGAGTCATACTGAGTTATGCTTCATTAAGTATGCTCTTTTTTCATACCAAGGAGCTTGCATTCCTTGAAGAAATATTCTTTGATGCTGTTATTGAGACTTATTCTCAAATAATTAGCATCATGCGCTTAAACGAGATCAAACGAGGCGGCAAATTCCGTGTAACCAAGGTCAATTGTGACAATGAAAGCATTGCTCGACTCATGGCGATGGGATTGCTACCGGGGCAAGAAATCAGATTGACCCACGAAGCACCGCTCGGCGACCCGATCGCCGTGCATTTTGAGGGCTGCCACATGAGCCTGCGGCTTGAAGATGCCGCCGAGGTCGAAGTCGAAAAACTCTAATGAAACTGGAGGCGCAACAATTGCGGATTGCCCTCGTTGGGAACCCGAATACCGGAAAAACCTCGCTCTTCAATGCACTCACGGGGTTGCGTCAACGTGTAGGTAACTACCCCGGTGTAACCGTTGAAAAAAAAGTTGGTTCGTGGGCTTTGGATCGCGATACAGATGTGCAGCTGATCGATCTTCCCGGCACCTACAGCCTAAGTGCTTCTTCGCTCGATGAGCGCATTGCTGTAGACGTTCTTGGAGGTCACGTTAGCGGTCTACCTGCGCCTGATGTAGTTGTCGTGGTCGTCGATGTCGAAAACCTCCAGCGCAATCTTTTCCTCGCATCTCAAGCAGCCGAAATGGGCGTCCCAATTGTGGTTGCGCTCAACTGCTGGGACATTGCTGAACGCAAAGGCCTTCAGATCGATTGTAAACTTTTGCAGCAACGTCTTGGCGTGCCCGTCGTCCCAACTGTCGCAACTCGCAGTCGCGGCACTGATGAGCTCGCACAAGCGGTCAAATCCGCAATAAAAAATCGCCCGATGATGGTGCGCCCCAAATGGCCTGCGGCCGTGCAAAAAGCTATTCAGCGCTTGCAAACCGAGCTGGTCGAAAAGCGCGGCGAAGACCTCAAATCAGGAGAGTTGCAGCGACTAATTTTTGATCGTAAATCAGCCGTTCAATCCCGTTTAAAGACTCCCATAGCCGAATACGAATCTATCATCCTGGAAGTCCGACAGCAACTTTACAAAGACGGCTATAATCCGGATGCTGCTGAGTCTATCTTGCGTTTCCGATTTCTCAGCCCGCTCCTCGCAGACATTATACAACGTCAAGTTGCGCTCAAAAAGCGCAGCCGCACGGAAAGCATCGACCAACTCCTCCTTCACCGCTTCTGGGGTCTGGTTGTCTTTGTCGGCATGATGTATATCGTATTCCAATCCGTTTATACTTGGGCAGGACCCTTTATGGAATTGATCGAAGGGGGCACGGGTATGCTACAAAGCTTCGCTGCGGGACTCCTCGAAACAACCCCCATGCTGCAAAGCCTCATCGTCGATGGCATCATCGGGGGAGTCGGCGCATTTCTTGTTTTCCTCCCGCAGATATTAGTTCTTTTTCTCTTCATTTCGCTCCTTGAAGAATCCGGCTATATGGCCCGCGCCGCGTTCCTCATGGATAAGCTTTTTCAGTGGTGCGGCCTCAATGGCAAAAGCTTCGTCCCTCTGCTTTCGAGTTATGCCTGCGCGATCCCCGGTATCCTCGCCACCCGCACAATCAACGATCCGAAGGCCCGCATGATCACCATTCTGATCGCGCCACTCATGAGTTGTTCGGCCCGGCTTCCGGTCTATCTCTTGCTAATCGGTGCTTTTGTCGAACCACGCTACGGACCCGCTATTGCCGGAGCCACTTTGTTTGCGATGCATTTCGTCGGCGCTCTACTCGCCGCCCCAGTCGCTTGGCTCCTCAATAAATCGCTGAACAAAGGCCGCAAACCAGAGCCCTTTCTGATGGAGTTACCGCCCTACCGAGCACCCCGCATGAAAACCATGGTTTGGCGCATGTATGAAAGTGGCAAGGATTTCGTCATACGAGCCGGCACCGTAATCTTTGCGATGACGATCTTGATCTGGGCACTCCTCTATTTCCCCCGTCCGGAGGCAGTCCGCAGCGAAGCGATTTCCAACTACATTTCCGAAACGGCAGGCAGCATCAACTTAGTAGAGGGCGCTCTCAGCGAATTCGCTCAAGCCGACATGGAAAAACAAATCGATGCCGCCTACCTCGAACAGAGCTACATGGGCAGGTTTGGTAAATTTGTTCAGCCCGTGTTCGCACCCGCCGGTTACGATTGGAAAATCACCGTCGGTGTGCTCGCCAGCTTTCCAGCGCGTGAAGTCATTATCTCCACTCTGGGCATCACCTATGCCCTCGGCGGCGAAGTCGATGAAGCCTCCAACGACTTACGCACCACACTGAGCCAAGCGAAATGGGAGAGCGGTCCGCGCGAAGGCAGTCCAATTTACAACCTGCCGGTCGCCCTCTCCATAATGGTTTTCTTTGCGCTCTGTATGCAGTGCGGAGCGACTGTCGCAGTCATCGCCCAAGAGCTCAGTTGGAACTGGGCCATCGCCAGTTTCTTCAGCCTAACAGCGGTTGCGTGGGTCGCAGCGGTCCTAACCTACCAAGTCGCGATGCTTTTTACTTAGATGCGTTTTTTAGATAGCATATTAGTCGCCCTCATTCTACTAGGCGCGGCAATCTTCCTTTACAAAACTTTTCGCCCAAAGAAAAGTAAGGGCGGTAGCTGCGGCTGCGGCACCGTCGATTGCAAAGTCCCTAAAGTGAATTTAAAAAGTGAAGGGACGAACTCCGAGGCTATCTCAAAATCATAAACATTACAGCCATTGCAGGGAAAGGTAGGGCGTGCTCGCCGAGCGCGCAGTTCGCCTTCAGCTTATCCACATGAGTTAACAACAGGGATTTGACCGAAATTCACAATTGCAGGGCTGACGTCTTGGCAAGACGTCCCTACCAAATGAATACGACTGAAGGAACTTCTTGAGACAGGCTCGAGAGCTCGTCCACAAAGTCACCGTAAATGATCGCATCAAGCTGAGTAAAAAGGACAATCCCGTTAAGGCTCCGAATCCACTCCATACCATACCATACCCACCCCTACGTTAAATAAAGAACCGTTTCAGTTCAATTCAGCTAAAGTGAACCAAATAGGTCCTAAATCCAATTTTCGCCTTTGAATTTCAGAGCATTCGCCAACTCTTTCGCGAAGAAAGGTCCCTTGTAAATCCAGCCGGTGTAAACCTGCACGAGCGAAGCACCTGCATCAATTTTCTCGCCCGCTGCCTCGACTGAATCAATCCCACCTACACCAATTATCGGGAGCTTACCTTCGGTCGATTTGTAGATGTAATTAATCACCTGATTTGACTGACGGCGGAGCTCCTTATGCCCACTCATGCCACCAGCTTCTTCGCTGGTGAACCCCGCTGGCCGAGCGATCGTGGTATTTGTCGCAATTATTCCGCTATACTCCAAATCCGTCAGCACCTCTAAGATAACATCGATTTCTTTGTAGCTTAGATCCGGTGCAATTTTCAAAAGTAAGGGATGCGGCTCGTGGCCTAGGCGTTTAGCATTCGCCATATTTTCAGAGCGAATCGCATCCAGTAGATCGTATAAATAGGTTTTCGACTGTAATTCACGAAGTCCCTGCGTGTTCGGGCTACTGATATTGATCGTAAAATAATCTGCCTGATCCGCTAAAGTTCTGAAACAAGCCAAATAATCATCCGCCGCATTCTCCAGCGGAGTATCTTTTGCTTTACCAATATTTACTCCCAAAGGCATCTTTCGCTTACCTTTCGGATAGTCCTTATTTAAAGACTGCAACATCGCCTCAGCTCCCTTATTATTGAAACCCATTCGATTGATCACCGCCTTGTGCTCGGGGTAGCGGAAAAGCCTTGGCTGCGGATTACCCGCTTGTCCTTTTGGCGTCACTGTGCCGACCTCAGCATGTCCAAAGCCCAGCGCCTCGATCATTTTAGGGTATTCACCATCCTTATCCATGCCAGCGGCCAGGCCGACTCGATTAGGAAATTCCAGTCCAAACAGCTTGACAGGCTTATCCTCACAGACTCGATTAAAAGCACCTATCGTCCGGCACATAAATGGCACTCGCCCCAAAGCAATCATTGCTTGGCGACCCCGATCATGCGCCGCTTCCGCGTCCAAACGGAATAACGCTGGACGAACTAAATTTTCGTAGATGAATCCCATATATTGTGTCTTGTTTCTATAAAAACGGTACGCTAACTAAGACTTTGACCAAAACAATGAAAATCGGTGATGCCATTTTTTCTGACATAGCTCTTTACAAATGCCAATCTGCAGCTTTTACCCGTTATAAGCTGACAACAAAACACTACGTATTCC
>Ga0307966_1000302_pt1 | contig 40840 bp, 38 predicted proteins | sample OrgLakmetagen646_FD_203141 | JGI IMG/M metagenome (GOLD analysis project Ga0307966, IMG submission 203141) | Saline water microbial communities from Organic Lake, Antarctica - #646 | ecosystem: Environmental > Aquatic > Non-marine Saline and Alkaline > Saline | place: Antarctica: Organic Lake... | reverse complement strand
AATCTCTTATTTTTCTCTCTTACTTGGAATAATAAATCCTCAATGTCTTTTTCATTTAAAACATTGGCTTGATTACTCATATAAGATACATATTGTAAATCCATATTTTCAATTGCTTATCCGCTGGAAAAATAAGTAATTTTTTAAATTTTTATATCCTTTTTAAAGGATTTGATGAAAGAATATACCAATTTCGCAAAAAAATTATTCATGACACCAATTAACCTAAACAAACCATTGTGTTTTTTTGATTTAGAAAGTACAGGAACAAACATTGTTAAAGACAGAATTGTAGAAATTTCAATTCTTAAACTACTTCCTAATCAAAATAAAGAAATTAAAACTTGGTTGGTCAATCCCGAAATTCCAATTCCTGCGGTAGTTACAGCCATACATGGCATAAAAGATGAGGATGTTGCTGAACACCCCACTTTTAAGGAATTGTCCTCTAAAATTACTCAATTTATAAAAGGATGTGACCTAGCAGGATACAACAGTAATCGATTTGATATCCCCATGTTAGCTGAAGAAATGTTACGTGCTGATCAAGAATTTGACTTGAAAAACGTACACTGTATAGATGTGCAAACTATATTCCATAAAAAAGAAAAAAGAACATTAGAAGCTGCATATAAATTCTATTGTAATAAAGACCTTACCGATGCCCATAGTGCAGAAGCAGATACCAATGCAACCTACGAAGTCTTAGAGGGACAGCTAACTAAATATGATGATTTACAAAATGATGTAAAATGGTTAGCGGAATTCAGTAAGCATAAAGAGTTTGCAGATTTTGCTGGGTTTATTCGGTTTGATGAAGAAGGTAAAGAAGTGTTTTCATTTGGTAAACATAAAGGGAAGTTAGTTGAAGAAGTACTAGATAAAGAACCTGGTTATTTTGGTTGGATACAAAATGCAGACTTCCCGAGGTATACAAAAAAAGTGTTGACAGCTATAAAGCTCAGACAATTCAACTCATAGTTTTATGAAAGTTATTTGTATAGGTAGAAATTACCTTAAGCATGCAGAGGAATTAAATAATCAAAAACCCGAAGAACCAGTTATATTTTTAAAGCCAGATTCATCTATTTTACCTAGAAATCAAGCTTTTATTATTCCTCCTTTTTCTAATCAAGTGCATTATGAAGTTGAACTTGTTTATAAAATTGATAAAGTGGGAAAGTACATTTCAAAGAAATTTGCACATAAATATTATTCAACATTTACAATTGGAATTGATTTTACAGCAAGAGATTTACAGGCAAAACTAAAAGAAAAGTCCTTGCCTTGGGAAATTTCCAAAGGATTTGATGGGTCTTGCTTCGTGTCAAAAACATGGTTGAATAAAACGGATTTTAATTTGAATGAAATTCATTTTTCTCTGCTTCAAAATGATAAAATTGTACAACAAGGAAGTTCTTCTGAAATGATTTTTTCAATAGATGAAATTATTGCCTATGTCTCTCAATTTTACACTTTAAAAATAGGAGATTTAATATTTACCGGAACTCCTTCAGGGGTTGGTCCAGTGCAGATCAATGATGAGTTGGAAGGCTACGTGGAAAAGGAGAAGCTATTCAATTTAAAAATTAAATAAATGAAAGCAGAATTAATTACTATTGGGGATGAAATATTAATAGGACAAATTGTAGATTCTAATTCGGCTTATATTGCTGCTGAACTTAATAAAATTGGAATAGAAGTGTATCAAATTACTTCAGTTCAAGATGATGAAGAGCATATAAGAAAGGCTTTTGATGCTGCTGCATCTAAAGTAGATCTTATCATTACAACTGGAGGTTTAGGACCTACAAAAGATGATATTACAAAAAATACATGGTGTAATTATTTTGCTGACGAGTTAGCACTAAATCAAGATGTTTTATCCCACATTGAAGATATTTTTCACAAATATGTAGATACGCCAATTTTACCAGCTAATAAAAGCCAAGCTTATTTACCGTCAAAGTCAATTCCTCTTTTTAATCGTTACGGAACCGCTCCTGGAATGTGGATGGAAGGAGAAAATGCCGTTTTTGTTTCTTTACCAGGAGTCCCATTTGAAATGAAGTCGCTTTTTCAAGAAGAAGTTATTCCGAAGCTTAAAGAACGCTTTAAAACACCATATATACTTCATAAAACAGTTCTGACGTATGGTTTAGGGGAAAGTGCAATTGCTGATAAAATTGAAAAATGGGAAGAAGATTTACCAACTTTCATCAAGTTAGCCTACTTACCAAGTTTAGGAAGAGTAAGGTTAAGGCTTACTGCTCGTGGTGTAAGTGAAACTATTTTACTGGAAGAAATAAATAAACAAGTGAAAGATTTGCATCTTTACATTGGAGATATTATTCGAGGTTATGAAGATGAACTTTCTTTAGAAGAACAAATTGCAAAATTATTGACTTGTAATCAAATGAAATTAGTTACAGCTGAAAGTTGCACTGGAGGTAAAATTGCTTCCAGAATTACAGACATTCCAGGGGCTTCTAAGTACTTCTTAGGGAGTATTGTAACTTACGCTACATCTGCTAAGGAAAGTATTCTAAAAGTGCCTTCTGCTCTTATTGAAGAATATTCTGTTGTAAGTAAAGAAGTTGCTGAAGAAATGGCAAAAAGAGCCTTAGCTTTATTTGATGCTGATGTATGTGTTTCAACTACGGGAAATGCAGGGCCAACAAAAGGCGATAGTAATGCAGAAATTGGTAGCGTATATATAGCAATAGCTACTAAAGACAGCACAACATCTTTTCATTTTAATTTTGGCAATCACAGAGAAAGGATTACTCAAAAAGCGGTAAATAAATCATTTGAGTTGCTCTTGAATCATTTACAGCAAACAATTCAAGACCCTGATAAAACCACTTCTATAGCTAAATAAAAAGGGGTATTTAAAAATTAACGTATTTGCTTCAAATAAAAATAAATTTAACTTGGTAGATACATTAAAAAGTAGTTAATTTGCAACCTGTTTTGAAAACTTAAAGAAGTAAAGAAATGTCAAAAGTTTGTGAGCTTACCGGTAAAAGAGCGATGTCTGGAAATAACGTCTCTCACGCCTTGAATAGAACGAAAAGAAAGTTTAATGTAAACCTTATAAAAAAGCGTTTTTACATTCCTGAAGAAGATAAGTGGGTTACCCTAAAAGTCTCAACTTCGGCGTTAAAAACAATTAATAAAAAAGGAATTTCAGCTGTTTTGAAAGAAGCTCGAGCTAAAGGATTTCTTAAAAAATAGTTTAATTAGAAAAGATTATGGCTAAGAAAGGAAATAGAGTACAAGTTATTTTAGAATGTACGGAACATAAGACTTCGGGGAAACCTGGAACTTCTCGCTACGTTACTACAAAAAATAAAAGAAATACACCTGATCGAATTGAGTTGAAAAAATTCAACCCTATTCTTAAAAAAATGACGGTACATAAAGAAATAAAATAATAAGTTATGGCAAAGAAATCAGTTGGAACTATACAGACAGGAACTAAACGTTTAACTAAAGCAGTTAAAATGGTAAGATCACCTAAAACAGGTTCTTATACTTTTGTTGAAAGAATTATGAATCCAGAAGATGTAAACGACTTTTTAAAGTCTTAAAAATTCTTTACTTGAATTCAATTATATAGCTGTAACTTAGGTTACGGCTTTTTTGTTTTTTACTATATTTGCTTAGCTATATATTGGCCTAAAAAAACCAAAAGATGGGATTATTCAAAAATATATTTTCGAAAGAAAAGAAAGAAAAATTAGACCAAGGTTTAGAAAAATCTAAGTCTAATTTTTTAAGTAAATTAGGAAAAGCTGTTGCGGGAAAATCTAAAGTTGATGAAGATGTACTTGATGATTTAGAAGAAGTTTTAATATCAAGTGATGTTGGAGTTTCTACAACCATCAAAATTATTCGCAGAATTGAAGCGAGAGTTGCCAAAGATAAATACTTAGGAACTGAAGAACTCAATTTGATTCTTCGCGAGGAAATAGCAGCTTTACTTAGCGAAACAGAAGAAAACCTAGAAACCGAAAAACCTACTTTAGGTCATCCCTATGTTATTATGGTTGTTGGTGTGAATGGAGTGGGTAAAACGACAACCATTGGCAAGTTAGCACATCAATTTAAAAAGCAAGGGAAAAAAGTAGTGCTTGGTGCAGCAGATACTTTTCGAGCTGCAGCTATAGAACAATTGGAGATATGGGCTGAACGTGTAGATGTGCCTATTGTAAAACAACAAATGGGTAGCGATCCTGCATCAGTAGCATTCGATACCTTACAGAGTGCAGTTAAATTGAATGCCGATGTAGTGTTAATAGATACCGCTGGTAGATTACACAACAAAATAAACCTAATGAAAGAACTCACCAAGGTGAAACGGGTAATGCAAAAAGTCGTTCCCAATGCTCCACATGAAGTGCTTTTGGTGTTGGACGGTTCAACTGGTCAAAATGCATTTGAGCAGGCTAAACAATTTTCAGCAGCTACGGAGGTTACCTCTTTAGCCATTACAAAATTAGATGGGACAGCTAAAGGAGGCGTCGTGATTGGTATTAGTGATCAATTGCAGATACCCGTAAAATACATAGGAGTTGGAGAGGGTATTGAAGACCTTCAGGATTTTAATAAAATTGAATTTGTAGATTCATTTTTTAAAAATTAAATATGTCGGAATCCAAGAAGAAACCACCAATTCTCAATCCGAAGAACCAAGTTGTTTTCAATAAAATTATTTTGATTTATGCGATATTTTATATTGCCTTAAAAGCATATGCTATTCTATTTATGAGTCAATGGATTCTTGAAAATCTTATTATTAGTTTACCAATCTTGCTAATTGGTATTTTGGCTTTTTATTTTCAGAAAACAAAAACTCAGAATTGGACTTTTATCTTACTGAGTATTGGAACTGCCATCTTGATTCGTTTAAATGAAACGGAATGGGTTTTGCAAATACATCTCTTTTTAAATTAATTCAATTTTCATGAAACACACACTTAAAATATTGCTTTTCATTTCTCTAGTTTTAATTATTTCATGTACTAATGTGAAAAAAAATGATGCCTCTGAAAATACAGTTGAATTTACAACCTGGTCTGAAGCTAACATACTTATTATCAACTATGATGAGTTTAAACCCATGATTCAGGTTTCTGATGGCAAAAAACTGCACGTTTTCAACTTTTGGGCAACTTGGTGTAAACCTTGTGTTGAAGAATTGCCTTATTTTGAAAAGCTAAACAAGAAATATGATGAAATTGAAGTAACTTTAGTTAGTCTTGATTTCCCAAATAAACTATCGGAACAGGTAATTCCATTTGCAAATAATAATAAATTGATTTCTAATATTGTACTTCTAGATGATACGAGAAGCCATTTTTGGATTCCAGATGTGGATGAAAATTGGAGTGGAGCTATTCCTGCAACCTTAATGTTATCTAAAAAAGATAGGATTTTTTATGAAAAAGCATTTACATTTGAAGAACTCGAAAAAGAAATTTTAAATCAATTGAAATGAAAAATACAAAGCAATTCAAAATCATAATGGCAATGGGACTTATAAGCCTTGCCTTATTTAGTTTTTTAAAACCTACAGCTTCAGAGCCTTATGAAATCGGTGATCAAATCAATGATTTTACGCTATCAAATATCGATGGAAGTGCTGTTTCATTATCAGATTACAATAATCAAAAAGGAGTTATTCTAATTTTCACGTGCAATACTTGTCCTTATGCGGTAGCCTATGAAGATAGAATTATTGCGCTTCACAAAAATTATGAAAATGCAGGTTATCCAGTACTAGCTATTAATCCAAACGACCCAGCTGCTCAACCTGGTGATAGTATGGATGAAATGAAAAAAAGAGCTAAAGAAAAAGGATTTGATTTTGCCTACCTTCAGGATAAAGGACAGCAGATTTATCCTTTGTTTGGTGCTACAAAAACACCACATGTATTTTTATTGAACAATGAGAATGGCAGTTTTATTTTAGAATACATCGGTGCTATAGATGACAATTACAAAGATGCTACTAAAGTGGAACAACTATTTTTAGAAGATGCTATAAAAGCTCTTCAAAACGGAAAAGAAATTGAGCTAAAAGAAACCAAAGCTATAGGTTGTAGTATCAAGTCAGTGTAAGTTTAAGCTTTCAGCAAATTTTGAATCGTCCTAAATTCAGCGTCTTTTATACATAAAACAAAGCCCACTCAAGTTAGTGGGCTTTGTTTATGTTTTATTATTCATAACCGTTTTCAAATTTGTACTTTTGCAGTGTGAAAAAGGAGAAAAATAACATTCAAGAAAAAAAAGACATTAGAGCTTTGAGTAAGGAAGACCTTCGTGTGTTTTTCAAAAATCAAGGAGACCAATCTTTTCGTGGTAACCAAGTCTACGAATGGCTGTGGAGTAAGGCGTGTTATAGTTTCGAAGACATGACTAATTTGTCGAAATCTACACGGAAATTGTTGGAAGAACATTTTGTAATCAATAATGTGGAAGTAGATTACATGCAAAAAAGCCAAGATGGAACCATCAAGAATGCAGTAAAGCTGCACGATGGATTAACTGTTGAATCGGTTTTAATTCCAACTTTTTCTAGGACTACTGCATGTGTTTCATCTCAAGTAGGGTGTAGTTTAAATTGTAAATTCTGTGCAACTGCTCAGTTGAAAAGGATGCGGAACCTGAATCCTGATGAAATTTATGATCAAGTTGTTGCTATTGATAAAGAAAGTAGAATATACAACAACATGCCGCTTTCTAATATTGTCTACATGGGAATGGGCGAACCTTTGATGAATTATAACAATGTGATAAAATCCATTGAAAAAATAACTAGTCCAGAAGGTTTAGGCATGTCTCCAAAACGGATTACAGTTTCTACATCTGGAGTTCCTAAAATGATAAAAAGACTTGCAGATGATCAAGTTAAATTTAATTTGGCTGTTTCTCTACATTCTGCTCGTCAGGAGGTAAGAACTCAAATCATGCCTTTTACAGCAACCTTTAATTTAGTAGACTTAAAAGAATCTTTAATTTATTGGTTCCAAAAAACTAAAAAAAGAGTTACTTATGAATATATTGTTTGGGACGGAATCAACGATACGCAAGCAGATATTGATGCGCTTATCGATTTTTGTAGAGCTATTCCATGTAAAGTCAATATTATAGAATACAATCCTATAGATAGCGAAGAACAATTTCAACAAGCTAATGATATGGCCGTAGCCAATTATGTTACACAGCTTGAAAAACATGGGTTCACAGTTACCGTAAGACATTCTCGTGGTAAAGATATTGATGCGGCTTGTGGTCAATTAGCCAATAAACAATAATTATCAGTTTCATTTTTTGTAATTTACTAGTATCATTTTTTTACTTTAGCAGTTCTAAACAACTTCAATTTGTCAGCAAAAAAATCTTCGAAAGCAAAGGTTACTCCTTTAATGAATCAGTACAATGCCATCAAGCGAAAATATCCTGATGCACTATTGCTTTTCAGAGTAGGCGATTTTTACGAAACATTCGGAGAAGACGCAGTTAAAACAGCTCGGATTTTAAATATTGTTCTTACCAACCGAAACAATGGAAGTGAACGTACAGAATTAGCAGGTTTCCCCCATCATTCGCTGAATACATATTTACCTAAATTAGTAAAAGCAGGTGAGCGCGTTGCCATTTGCGACCAATTGGAAGACCCGAAACAAACTAAAAACATTGTAAAGCGAGGAGTGACTGAATTGGTAACTCCAGGTGTTTCTATGAATGATGAAGTGCTTCAAAGTAGATCGAATAACTTTTTGGCTGCGCTTCATTTTTCAAATTCTAATATTGGAATTAGTTTTCTGGATGTTTCTACGGGTGAGTTCCTATCATCTCAAGGAAAAATTGACTACATCGATAAACTATTAAGAAACTTTAATCCTAGTGAAGTTTTAGTTGCTAAAAAGGACAAAAAATTGTTTAAAGAACGATTCTTAGATGAATTTCATACTTTTTATTTAGAAGATTGGCTCTTTAAAAAAGACTATGCAGAAGAATCCTTAAATACGCATTTTGGAACTACTTCATTAAAAGGATTTGGTATTGAAGATTTAGAATCGGGTATTATTGCATCAGGTGCTATTCTTCATTATTTGAATGAAACCCGACATAATAAACTTCAACACCTAACTCACATTTCTAGAATTGCGGAAGATGCCTATGTTTGGATGGATAAATTTACCATTAGGAATTTAGAATTGTATGCTTCTACAGCTATTGGTGCAGTTACGCTTTTAGATGTAATAGATAAAACAATTTCGCCTATGGGAAGCAGAATGCTTAAAAGATGGCTAGCTTTCCCATTGAAAAATAGGACTCAAATAGAACAACGACATGAAATTGTAGGTTACTTTTATAAAAATCTAACACTTCAGCAGAAAATTCAACTTCAGCTAAAAAAAATCAGTGATTTAGAACGTCTTATTTCCAAAGTGGCAACTCAAAAAATCAGTCCTAGAGAAGTAAATCAACTAAAAGATTCTTTAGCAGCTATTTTACCCATTAAAAATGCATTGCTCCAAACCGATTTAGAACCGCTTCGGGTCATTGGTGAAAATATAAATTCATGTGATTTACTTCAAGAAAAAATTCAGCAAGCTTTGCATGAAGAAGCGCCTGTGAATATCAATAAAGGGCAGGTAATTGCAAAAGGATTTCATGAAGACCTAGACGAACTTCGCTCCATCGCCTATTCTGGAAAGGATTATTTAGATGAAATGGTAAGCAGAGAAATAGAAAAAACAGGAATCTCCAGTTTGAAAATTGGCAGCAATAACGTTTTTGGATACTACCTTGAAGTTCGAAATACACATAAAGATAAAGTCCCAGAAGAGTGGATAAGAAAACAAACTTTAGTGAATGCAGAACGGTATATTACTGAAGAATTGAAGACTTATGAGGCTAAGATATTAGGAGCGGAAGAAAAAATCTTACAGTTGGAGCAGGAGCTATTTCAAAAATTAGTCATCTGGTTAGGAGATTATATTGAAGTTATCCAACAAAATGCTCAGCGTATTGCTAAGTTAGATGTTTTGTGTGGTTTTGCTGAATTAGCTAAAATTGAAAAGTATACCAAGCCAAATATCAACGATTCTTTTGGTTTACAAATTGAAGAAGGAAGACACCCCGTGATAGAAAAGCAGCTTCCAGCAGATGAAAGTTATGTGAGTAATTCCATTTATTTAGATCGGGATGACCAACAAATCATCATGGTTACAGGGCCTAACATGAGTGGTAAATCTGCCTTATTACGGCAAACAGCTTTGATTGTATTACTAGCACAAATGGGGAGTTTTGTTCCAGCTAAATCAGCAGAAATAGGAATTATAGATAAATTATTTACTAGAGTTGGAGCCAGCGACAACATCTCGATGGGTGAATCTACTTTTATGGTCGAAATGAATGAAACGGCCTCCATTTTAAATAATATTTCTGAACGTAGTCTTGTTTTACTTGATGAAATTGGTCGAGGAACAAGTACCTACGACGGAATTTCCATTGCTTGGGCAATTAGTGAATACTTACACGAACATCCTGCTCGTGCAAAAACATTATTCGCAACCCATTACCACGAGTTGAATGAAATGACTGAGAAGTTTCCAAGGATTAAAAACTACAATGTATCCATTAAGCAACTGAAAGACCAAGTCCTTTTTCTTCGGAAATTAGTTCCTGGTGGTAGTCAACATAGTTTTGGAATTCATGTTGCAAAAATGGCAGGAATGCCACAGCATGTAATCAATCGTGCAAACAAAATATTAGAAAAGCTAGAAAAAAGCCATAGTTCGGATGAATTGGTGGGCAAGTTGAATCAAGCTGCAAGCCAACCCCAATTGAGTTTTTTCAATCTCGATGATCCTTTACTGGAACAAATTAGAGATGAAATTATCGATTTAGATATCAATACCCTAACTCCAGTTGAAGCTTTGATGAAGTTGAATGAAATAAAACGAATGTTAGTTAAAAAGAAGGTTTAGCCAATAATCATTCCTGCAATGGTAGCAGATAACAAGGAGGCTAAAGTTCCGCCAAGTAAAGCTCTCAATCCAAATTCTGATAAAACCTTTCGTTGTCCAGGAGCCAAAGAACCAATTCCTCCAATTTGAATACCAATAGAAGCAAAGTTGGCAAAACCACAAAGCATATAAGTTGCCATGATGACTGACTTTTCATATTTTAAACTGAGCAAGTTAGCTGTGTCTTTTAAATCTGCCAATTGAATATAGCCAACAAATTCACTGGCTACAATCTTAATTCCTAGCAACTGCCCCATCAGCATGACATCTTCTTTTGCCACACCAACAAGCCACATTAAAGGAGCAAATACCAATCCTAAGATAGATTCTAAAGAAAATGATTCGTAAGGAGTGTTTTCTGCAACTACCGAATTTAAGCTGGTTAAGTCTCCTAATTTTCCTAAACCGTAATTGATCATGGCAATAAAAGCAATGAATACCAATAGCATCGCTCCTACATTTGCTGCCAATTTTAGTCCTTCCGTTGTACCATTAGAAATGGCATCTAAAATGTTAGACCCAATTTTATCTTGCGAAACTTCAACAGATGGGTTGATTTTATCTTGCTGGGGATACAGCATTTTTGAAACAACAATAGCACCTGGAGCAGCCATAACCGAAGCAGCCAACAAGTGACGAGCAAACTCCAACCTTGCAGCGGGGTCGTCTCCACCTAAAAATCCAATATAAGCTGCAAGAACTCCACCAGCAACAGTTGCCATTCCACCAATCATGACCAGCAATACCTCAGAACGAGTGAGTTTTTCTAAATAGGCTTTAATCATGAGCGGAGATTCGGTTTGACCTAAAAAAATGTTACCAGCTACACTTAGACTTTCTGCACCTGAAATACCCAGCAATTTGGTAAGAACCCAAGCCATTCCCTTGACCACAATTTGAATTACTCCCAAGTAAAAAAGAACAGAAGTTAAAGCTGAAAAAAAGATTACAGTTGGTAAGATTTGAAAAATGAAAATGAATCCAAAAGAATCGACATTCATTAAATCACCCAAAAGAAACTCACTTCCAGCTACTGTAAAGTCTAGAATTTTGATAAAGATCTTACTTATGATATCAAAAAAAGCTTGAACAAAGCCAATTTTTAAAATACCTATGGCAAGAACCAATTGTGCTCCTAGACCAATTCCTACTGTTTTCCAACTGATGGCTTTTCGGTTTGCACTAAACAAAAAGGCAAGCAATAAAATGCTGAACATCCCTAAAACTCCTCTCCAAAAACTTTGCATAGTAAAACCTGTACTGCCAATAAGTTCTTTTTGATTAGCTTCAGCTAGAGGAGAAATGACCTTTTCATCTTTTAATAGATGAATTTGGAGTTGATTATTTTCTAAATATAAATTTGATTCATCTTTAAAATGATATTCGAAACTGGAATAATTAAAGATATTCAATTCCGTTTGAAATGTAATGATGCTATCTTTTACAATGTAGCTTCCATTGATTTGGGTAGAATCTCGTTGAATGCTGAATTTTTGATTTTCATTGAATGTGAATTTCAGCGTATCTATTTCCGCATTAAAAAATAGATGTTCATTTTGTTCGTCTTTCACTTCTATTACATTCCACTGATTTTCAAAAGAACTTGTTGAGTTGTCTTGAGCTTGGAGACTACAAAAGCAAATAAGTAAAATGAAGAAACTAGAAATTATTTTCATAGACAACTTGTTATCGTTTAGAAATTTCATCTCTTATGTTAGCTGCTTTTTCGTATTCTTCATTTTTGACAGCTTCTTCTAGAAGTTTATTTAATTGGTTGATGCTAAAACTAGAAAAATCATTCTTTGCTGGTTTAGAATGAGTGCTACCGGGGGTTTCCTGCTTATCTGTTAGCTTAGCATCAAAAATACTTGATGATCTTCCAGGCTTCAATTGTATGCCTGCTTTTTCTAAAATATTTATATAGGTAAAAATTGGCGCATCAAACCGAAGGGCAAGTGCAATAGCATCACTTGTTCTAGCATCTATAATTTCTTCAATTTTGTCTCGTTCGCAAATCAGGCTAGAATAAAAGATGCCATCTACCAATTTATGAATAATAACTTGTTTCACATTGATAGCAAATCGATCTGCAAATGTTTTGAACAAATCATGAGTGAGCGGCCTTGGTGGTTTGATCTCTTTTTCTAGTGCGATGGCAATGGACTGTGCTTCAAAAGCACCAATAACTATTGGTAATTGTCTTTTGCCATTTATTTCGCTAAGCAATAATGCATAGGCACCGTTTTGGGTTTGGCTGTAAGAAATTCCTTTTATATTTAGACGAACTAAACTCATGGGTAAAATTAAAAATTAAAAAACGGTCTAAAACTAGGCGAATCCACCTAAATTTTAGACCGCCGTTTCAGGCTCCTAAAATAGGAATTTAAGCATTATTAGCCTTAAATTCTTTTAGTTTTTCTGTAAGCTTTGGAATTACTTCAAAAGCATCACCAACAATACCGTAATCAGCGGCCTTAAAAAAGGGTGCTTCTGGGTCATTATTTATAACTACTTTTACCTTAGAAGCATTGATTCCAGCTAAATGTTGGATTGCTCCAGATATACCAATGGCAATGTATAAATTAGATGCAACTGGTTTTCCAGTTTGTCCAACATGCTCGCCGTGAGGTCTCCACCCCATGTCGCTGACAGGTTTTGAGCAGGCCGTTGCTGCACCAAGTGTTTCAGCTAAGTCTTCAATTAAATGCCAGTTTTCAGGTCCTTTTAGACCACGACCTCCAGAAACTACAATTTCTGCGTCGGCAATGCTTACTTTATTAGTATTTTTATCTATGGATTGTACTTCAATTCCATTGTCACCTGGTCTAACTTCAGTTTGATAATCTTCTACTGTTGCTTCCGTAGCATCCTCATGTACTCCGTATGCATTGCTAGAAACACCAATGATTTTCACATCTGTTGTCATTAGGGTTTGGTTAAAGGCTTTATTTGTAAAAGCAGTTCGTTTTACCGTAAAACCTTCTTCATGGCTAGGTAATTCAACAACATTAGATGCGTATCCCGCATTTAAGTTAACTGCCAATAATGGAGCTAAGTATTTTGCATTTGCACTTTGGCTTACAATTATTACGCTTGCTTCATGGGCTTTTGCAACCTCTGAAATTACATCTGCAAAAGCTTCAGCATTGAATTTAGCAAAATCATCTTGGGTTAAATTAAACACCTTATCTACTCCATAAGTACCTAAATCGTTTGCGTTTTCAGCATTAAAAGATACTGCAATGGTTTCTGTTTCTAATTGTTTTGCAACCCCTTTTGCGTAAGACGCTGCTTCTAAGGCTGCTTTTTTAAATTTTCCGTTTTCACTTTCTGTATATACAAGTACTGACATAATTTTATATTTTATATGGCTTTTGCTTCGTTGTGAAGTAAATTTATTAATTCATCTATGTTTTCAGCATCTACAAGTTTTACATCTCCTTTTGGTGCTGGCTTGCTAAATGATTTAGCTTCGGTACTTAAACCATCTGCAACAGGTTCAACTACATTCAATGGCTTTTTTCTTGCCATCATGATACCACGCATATTAGGTATTTTTAAGTCGCTTTCTTCAACCAATCCTTTTTGGCCACCAATTACTAGCGGTAAAGTAGTTGTTAAAGTTTCTTTTCCGCCGTCAATTTCACGAATTGCAGTTGCTTTGTCGCCTTCAACTTCCAGACCTACACAAGTGTTTATAAAATTAGCACCTATTAATTTAGCTACCATTCCAGGAACCATACCTCCATTATAATCGATAGATTCTCGTCCTGCGATAATTAAATCGTAGTTGCCATCTTTGGCTACCTTAGCAATTTCTTTTGCAACTTGAAAACCATCTTTTGGCTCAACATCAACTCGTATGGCTTGGTCTGCACCAATGGCTAATGTTTTTCTGATGGTCGGTTCGGTATCCTTCAACCCCACGGTTACAACATCTACACTTGCACCTTGTTTTTCTTTGAACCACATGGCACGTGTTAAACCAAATTCGTCATTCGGATTAATTATAAATTGTACTCCGTTAGTATCAAATTTAGTATCATTGTCTGTAAAGTTTATTTTTGAAGTCGTATCTGGAACATGACTTATACAAACTAAAATTTTCATAATTTTATTTTTACAATTTTTGCTGTTGCGAATATATAAAAAATAGGTCTAATTTATTATGCGTGCATAGTAAAATTTTATTAAATTTTTATAGGCTGAAGTACTTCTTATTCCTATTTTTGTAGCTTCCGAAAAATAATTATTAAATGAGAACAATACAGTTTAGAGAAGCCGTGTGTGAAGCGATGAGCGAAGAAATGCGAGCAGATGAATCTGTTTACTTAATGGGCGAAGAAGTTGCTGAATACAATGGTGCATACAAAGCTTCCAAGGGAATGTTAGATGAATTCGGTCCTGAGCGAGTTATTGATACTCCCATTGCAGAATTGGGTTTTTCAGGTATTGCAATAGGTTCGGCAATGAATGGCAATAGACCTATTGTAGAATATATGACTTTCAATTTCTCTTTAGTAGGGATAGACCAAATCATCAACAATGCTGCAAAAATGCGTCAGATGTCTGGAGGGCAATTCAATATTCCTATTGTTTTTCGTGGTCCTACCGCTTCTGCAGGTCAATTAGGAGCAACACACTCACAAGCTTTTGAAAGTTGGTTTGCCAATACCCCTGGTCTAAAGGTGGTAATTCCTTCCAACCCGTATGATGCAAAAGGACTTTTAAAATCAGCTATACGCGATAACGACCCCGTTATTTTTATGGAAAGTGAGCAGATGTATGGAGATAAAGGCGAAGTTCCAGAAGAAGAATATACAATTCCAATAGGAAAGGCTGAAATCAAGCGGGAAGGAAAACATGTTACTATTGTTTCTTTTGGTAAAATTATTAAAGAAGCTTACAAAGCAGCAGATGCTTTAGCTGAAGAAGATATTTCTTGTGAAATTATAGATTTACGCACCGTAAGACCTTTAGATTATGATGCTGTTATCAAGTCTGTAAAGAAAACCAATAGAATGGTTATACTGGAAGAAGCTTGGCCTTTTGGCAATGTTTCTACAGACCTAACTTACCGAATTCAACAAGATGCATTTGATTATTTAGATGCACCTATTGTAAAAATAAACACGGCAGACACACCTGCACCTTACTCGCCAGTTTTACTTAAAGAGTGGTTGCCAAATCATGAAGATGTAATTAAAGCAGTGAAAAAAGTGATGTATATTTAACTTCGGAAAACCGTATAATTTTTAAGCTTTATTCGTGAATTCAAATAAAGCTTTTTTTATTTATGAAAAACCTTTTTTTTCTAGTCTTACTTTTTTTATCATTTAGCTTACTTGCACAGACAAAAGTGAGTGGACTCGTTTTTGACGATCAGGGAGAGCCTGTGCCTTATGCTAATGTTGTTTTCTCAAACTCATCTGAAGGTACAATTACCAACGAAAATGGTAGGTTTTATTTGGAGTCTGATGAAAGTTATGATGAAATTCAAATTACTTTTGTAGGTTTTATTTCTGAAAGCATTCCCTTAGAAAAAAAAGCAACTTTTGATATTAAGGTAGTTTTAAAAACAGATAATGAAGCTTTAAATGAAATTATTATTTATAGTGGAAAAACTTCAAAAAAAAATAATCCAGCCGTTGATATATTGAAGAAAATATGGGCTAATAAACGTCAAAATGGGGTTAAGAAATTCGATTATTATGAATACGATAAGTACGAAAAATTAGAATTTGATTTAAACACTATTGATAGCACCTTAATCAATTCTAGGATTTTTAATGGAATGGAATTTATTTTCAATGATATAGATACCAATTCCGTTACTGGAAAAACCTATTTACCTATTTTCATAAATGAAGCAGCTTCAAAAGTATATGGTAATAATGTAAATAGTTCTGAAAAAGAAATCTTATTGGGTAACAAAAATTCAGGTTTTAGCGAGAATAAAACCTTAATTCAATATGTAAAGGATATTTATTCATCTTATAACATATATGACAATTATTTGAAGTTTTTCGATAAAAGTTTTGTGAGTCCACTTTCAGAAACTGGTGTAGACAATTACAACTACGTACTAAAAGATTCAACTTATATTGAAGATAAGCACTATTACAATATTGTGTATTATCCTAGAAGAAAAGGAGAACTCACATTTAAAGGAGATTTTTGGGTAAATGATAGTACATGGGCTATCAAAGAAATCAACCTTACTATGAACAAAGATGCCAATATCAATTGGATCAAAGAAGTGTATATAGAACAAGAGTTCGAAGTCTTAAATGATTCTATTTTTTTAATAACAAGAGATCATTTTATGACGGATTTTACTTTTCGTAAAAAAGAGGAATCTAGAGGTGTGTATGGGAAACGAACCTCCTTATACGATAACTATAAATTCAATTCTCCTAAACCGAAGGATTTTTACAGAGACGACAGGCAGCCTCAGAATGATAGTATTTATTATAGAGGAGACCAATTTTGGGATGAAAAACGTCTCGAGTCTTTAAACAAAGATGAAGCCAGAGTTTACGCTATGCTAGATACTTTAAAAACAGTTGATGCTTTTAAGCGAATGTATAGTTTAGGAACTATTTTGGCTAGTAATTATTGGGAGAGAGACGGTTGGGACTATGGTCCTGTATTTTCTACTTTTGGGTATAATGATGTAGAGGGGCTAAGACTCCGTGCTGGAGGGCGAACCTATAAAAGCCAAAATGATAAGTTTAGGTTGCAAGGGTTCTTAGCTTACGGTTTTAAAGATGATAAGTTTAAATATGGTATTTCTGCCAAGTATTTATTAAGCCCAAGATTACATTGGGTAGTGGAAGCTGGAAACAGAAGAGATGTTGAACAATTAGGAGCAAGCTTAACCAATACTTCTGATGTTTTAGGAAGGAATTTAGCAAGTTCTGCGGTGCTTACCATAGGAGCCAATGCAAGTTTAACCAACATCAACTTATCAAGTTTAGCTTTTACTCTGGAGCCTACTAGAAACCTTGAGCTTAGATTAGGCTCTACCTATCGCACACTTATTTCTGCCTCGGATAAATTTAGTATCGCATATTTTGAAGATGCTTCACAGGATATAATAAGCCAAGAAACCAAACAACTAGAAGCTTCGGTAATCTTAAAATACATGCCAGGCAGAAGAACTTCTGGCTATGGGGTCGAGCGTAATATTTTAAACAATAGGGAATATCCCGAAATGTTTGTAAACTATTCAAAAGGGTTCACAGGTGTTTTAGAAAGTGATTTTGATTATCAAAAGCTGCAATTTTTTTATAGGCAACCATTACAAATAGGAGGTTTTGGAAAATTCACTTCCACATTTGAAGCAGGTAAAACCTTTGGAGATGTCTCTCTTGGTCTATTGGATGTGGTGCCTGGAAACCAAACTCTGTTTTCTATTTTGGGAACCTTTCCTCTCTTAGACTTTTATGATTTTGTAACAGATTCTTATGTAAGTTTGCATTTAGAACATAACTTTAATGGTAGACTTTTTTCTAGAATTCCTTATCTCAGGGAGTTAGATTTACGCGAAATCATTACAGCAAGAGCAGTTTACGGGACTATTTCAGATAGCAATCAATCTTTAAATGCTTCTTTCTCTAATCCCGTTTTTTTTGCCCCAGACCAAGAGCCTTATTGGTCTTACAGTGTAGGAGTAGGGAACATTTTTAGGGTGTTAAGATTAGATTTTCACTTTCGTGGAAACTATAGGACTTTACCAGATGCTAGGACTTTTGGTGTAACAGGTTCATTTGGGTTTTATTTCTAGATAAATTGTGTTTTACACCTTATGAATGGTTAATTTTGTATCTCTTAAAACAAATAATTGAATTATGACTTTTGACGTATTAATTGAAATTCCAAAGGGAAGTAGAAACAAATATGAATACGATTTTACTTTAAACAAAATAAGGTTTGATAGGATGTTGTTTTCATCTATGATGTATCCTGGAGATTATGGTTTTATTCCAGAGACTTTAGCATTAGATAGTGACCCGTTAGATATTTTAGTGTTAGGTACAGAGCCAACTTATCCAATGGTGGTAATGGAAGTAAGACCTATTGGTGTCTTTCACATGACAGATGAAAAAGGGCCAGATGAAAAAATCATTTGTGTACCCGTTTCAGATCCTATTTGGAGCAATAATAAAGACATAAGTGATTTGAATCCACACAGGCTAAAAGAAATTGAACATTTTTTCCAAGTATACAAAGATCTAGAAGAGAAAAAAGTAGATGTGGGAGGCTGGGGTGACGCAGAAGAAGCTATTGAAATTTACAAGGAATGCATTAAAAGGTATGATGAAAGTGAGCATAAAAAGAAACGTACTTTTACTATATAATCTACTATTTTTTCGGAGAAAAATTAAAAACAAAGCAATATCAACAATTGATATTGCTTTTTCCGTAAAATATGATTGCTTTTACTATTTTTGCCGACCAAAATACTAATCAATTTAAATAAGTAATATGGAATCACTAATGATTTATATGCCAATAGCTTTGGCAGTTTTAGGATTAATTTACATGCTTGTAAAGAAATCTTGGGTTATGAAACAAGATGCTGGAGATGGTAAAATGAAAGAAATTTCTGACCATATCTATGAAGGTGCTTTGGCATTTTTAAAAGCTGAATATAGGTTACTGGCTATTTTTGTAGTAATTGTATCTATATTATTAGCAGTTGTAGCTCATTTTGTTGATACAACTAGCTATTTAATTATCATTGCTTTTATATTTGGAGCAGTATTTTCTGCCTTTGCTGGAAACATCGGAATGAAAATAGCAACCAAAACAAATGTTAGAACTACGCAAGCGGCTCGTAGTAGTTTGCCAAATGCACTTAAAATATCTTTTGGAGGAGGAACAGTTATGGGACTTGGTGTCGCTGGATTAGCAGTTTTAGGATTAACAGGTTTTTTCATATTTTTCTTTTGGTATTTTATGGATAGTGCATGGACAAACACAATGGACATGACGGTAGTTTTAGAAACTTTAGCTGGTTTTTCCTTGGGTGCAGAATCCATTGCGCTTTTTGCAAGAGTAGGTGGAGGTATTTATACCAAAGCAGCAGATGTAGGAGCAGATTTAGTAGGTAAAGTTGAAGCGGGTATTCCAGAAGATGACCCTCGTAATCCAGCGACTATTGCAGATAATGTAGGTGATAATGTAGGGGATGTTGCAGGTATGGGAGCAGATTTATTTGGCTCTTATGTAGCAACTGTTCTGGCTGCTATGGTGCTAGGTAACTATGTAATTAAAGACATGGGAGGTGCAATCGACGATTTATTTGGTGGTATTGGTCCAATTTTATTGCCTATGGCAATCGCTGGTGCAGGTATTATTATATCTGTAATTGGAACAATGCTTGTAAAAATAAAAAGTAACGATGCTAAAGAAGCTCAAGTTATGGGTGCTTTAAATATTGGAAACTGGACTTCTATCATTCTAGTTGCAGCGGCTTGTTTTGGTTTAGTTATGTGGATGCTTCCCGAAACTATGCAAATGGACTTCTTTGGAGAAGGCTTACAAGAAATTTCTTCTATGAGAGTTTTCTATGCAACTTTAGTTGGCTTGGTTGTAGGTGCAGTTATTTCTTCGGTTACAGAATACTATACAGGATTAGGTAAAAAACCAATCTTAAAAATTGTTCAGCAATCTTCTACCGGAGCAGGAACCAACATAATCGCTGGTTTAGCTACTGGTATGATTTCTACTTTTCCTTCTGTTTTGCTATTTGCTGGTGCTATTTGGGCATCTTATGCCTTCGCAGGTTTTTACGGAGTTGCACTAGCTGCCTCCGCAATGATGGCAACTACGGCTATGCAATTGGCGATTGATGCTTTTGGACCTATCTCTGATAATGCTGGTGGTATTGCAGAAATGAGCGAACAAGAACCTATTGTAAGAGAACGTACTGATATATTAGATTCTGTTGGTAACACTACCGCTGCAACAGGTAAAGGATTTGCTATTGCTTCAGCAGCCTTAACCTCTTTAGCTTTGTTTGCTGCATACGTTACTTTCACTGGAATCGATGGTATAAATATTTTTAAGGCTCCCGTACTAGCAATGTTATTTGTGGGCGGTATGGTACCCGTAGTTTTTTCTGCTTTGGCTATGAATGCTGTAGGTAAAGCAGCGATGGAAATGGTACAGGAAGTACGTAGACAGTTTAGAGAAATTCCTGGAATTATGGAAGGTACTGGTAAGCCAGAATACGACAAATGTGTTGCCATTTCTACACAAGCTTCTTTAAAAGAAATGGTATTGCCTGGACTTTTGACCATCGGCTTTCCTTTAGTAATTGCATTTGTTCCAATGATATTTGGAATGAATCCAATGGCAATTGCAGAAATGTTAGGTGGTTATATGGCAGGTGTTACTGTTTCTGGTGTATTATGGGCTATTTTCCAAAACAATGCCGGTGGTGCTTGGGACAACGCTAAAAAGTCTTTTGAGGCTGGTGTTGAAATCAATGGTGAAATGACCTACAAAGGAAGTGATGCACACAAAGCAGCTGTAACAGGAGATACCGTTGGAGACCCGTTCAAGGATACTTCAGGGCCTTCTATGAACATTTTGATAAAACTTACCTGTTTGATAGGTTTGGTTATTGCGCCAATTTTAGGGAATCATTCAGCTGAGGAAGTAGGACTAGAAAACAAAGCGAATACTAATGAAGTCAAAACTGTAGATGTTGTAACAGAAGAAAACACATCTACTTACATAGTAAAATAAACATAAACTTTAATTTATTTGAAAAGCCAATCTACAATTTTAGGTTGGCTTTTCTTTTTGTTAATAATACGATAGAAATATTCAGTTTAAAATAAATTCAGCAATTACTTTTCTACATTGCAACAAAATTAAATTAATCGAATGGCAAAAAAGAGAAATCAAAACGACTTACCTAAAGCAAAGTTGAATGCTTCTAACTTAAAACGTAGCTTACGTTTATTTAAATACGTCGGTCCACATAAATGGAAATTAATCCTTGGATTAGTATTCTTAAGTTTTACTGGTTTAACTGCTTTACTTTTTCCAAAATTGATGGGAGATTTAATTGAAACAGCAGATTTTACAGCTAGCGACATCAACCGGATGGGTTTAATTTTACTTGCTTTATTTACGGTGCAAGCGGTGTTCTCGTTTTTTCGGGTTGTTCTTTTTGTAAATGTTACTGAAAACATGTTAGCAAGTATAAGGAAGGACACCTTTTCTACGCTAATTAAAATGCCGATGCAATTCTTTTCCAGCAGAAAAGTCAGTGAATTAAACAGTAGAATTGCGGCAGATATTGGTCAAATTCAAGATACATTTACTACGGGTATAGCTGAATTTTTAAGGCAATTTATTATTGTAATCGGTGGTGTAGTGGCTTTGTTTTTTACTTCAGTCAAACTCTCTCTTTTAATGTTAGCAACTATTCCCGTATTTGCAATTGTAGCTGTTTTTTTTGGTAAGTATATTCGTAAATTGTCTAAGGATGCCCAAGATGAAGTTGCTGAATCCAACTCCATTGCTTCAGAAAGCTTACAAGGAATTGCCAATGTAAAAGCTTTTACCAATGAACTTTTTGAAATGATTCGGTATGAAAAAGCGGTAGATTCCATTAAGCAGATTGCTATCAAAGGAGGCTTGGCTAGAGGTGCTTTTTCTTCATTTATCATCTTCTGTATTTTTGGTGCAATCGTTTTGTTGGTTTGGTATGCTGTGAAGCTTCAAAACCAAGACCTTCTAACACAATCAGAATTAATTACCTTTATATTATATACTATTTTTGTAGGTGCTTCCATCGGTGGATTACCTATTCAATATGCACAAATTCAAAAAGCAGTAGGGGCAACCGAACGTGTTTTTGATATTATAGATGAAGTAACTGAACCATTACAAACAAAAGATACACACCTTGAAAAACTAAGCATCAAAGGAAACATCTATTTTGAACATGTTGATTTTCATTACCCATCACGTCCTGAAATACAGGTTTTAGCCAATCTAGATTTCAAGGTCACAGCTGGTGAAACCATTGCTATCGTTGGACCAAGTGGAGCAGGAAAATCGACTATTGCAGCATTATTGCTTCAGTTTTACAAACCTTCACAAGGAAGAATTTATATTGATGGTAAACCTTGTTCTGAAATGGATTTGCAAAGTATACGAGAGGAAATGGCTTATGTACAACAAGAAGTGTTTTTGTTTGGAGGAAGCATTTTAGAAAATATTCAGTACGGTAAACCAGATGCTTCTTTAGATGAAATTATAGAAGCTGCTAAAAAAGCAAATGCCCATCAATTTATAGAAGCTTTCCCAGACCAATACAAAACCGTTGTAGGTGAGCGAGGAATTCAGCTTTCTGGTGGGCAACGCCAACGTATCGCTATTGCTCGTGCGGTACTTAAAAACCCAAGTATCCTAATTTTAGATGAGGCCACAAGTGCCTTAGATGCAGAATCTGAACATTTGGTGCAAGAGGCACTACAAAAACTGATGAAGGGAAGGACTTCTTTTGTAATTGCACACAGGTTATCTACCATTCAAAATGCAGATCAGATTTTAGTTCTTGAAAACGGAAAATTGTTAGAAAAAGGAACACATCAGGAGTTGATTAAGAATAGTGAAGGCCGTTATAAAAACTTAGTAGAATTACAACTTCAAAATTAAAACTAAAAAAGCTCGGAGGATACCGAGCTTTTTAAATCTATTTCCGTTTGGTATTATTTTTCTACAGGATGAAGCCAATTGTTTTTGTCTTCCACTCTATTGTATTGTATATTTTGTAAAGAATCTTTCATAAGTTGGCTATAAGGAGATTCCATTTCAGGAAGCGCATACTCAACGCCAGCGTGTTCAAAAGCGATAACTTTTGCAATCGTTGCTGCTGTTCCAGTTCCAAAAATCTCTTTTAACTCTCCAGTTTTTGCAGCATCTTTAATACGTTCAACTTCAACTTGAGCAATTTCTATTTCTATACCATTATCTTTAGCAAGCTGAATTACGCTTTTTCGAGTTATACCATCTAAAATTCTATCGCTTATAGGTGCAGTAAGTAACTTATCTCCAATTCTAAAGAAAATATTCATTGTTCCCGCTTCCTCTAAGTAGGAGTGTGTATTTGCATCTGTCCAAATCACTTGGTCATAGCCTTTTTTTCTAGCTAGATTTGTTGGGTAAAATTGCGCGCCATAATTACCTGCAGCTTTTGCATAACCGACACCACCATTAGCTGATCGAGAAAATTTTTCAGCAAACAATACTTTTATTGGTTTGTTATAATATGCCTGCGATGGGCAAGTAATGATCATGAATCTATATGCGTCAGATGGAGCAGCCGCAACTCCATTTTCAGTAGCAATTACAAAAGGTCTGATGTAAAGAGAATTTCCTTGACCAGGTTTAATCCAGTCGTAATCTAATTTAAGTAAAGTTTCTAAGCTTTCAAAAAAGAATTCTTTTGGAAACTCAGGAATTGCTAATCGTTCTGATGATTTGTTTATTCTGTTGAAATTTTCTTCGGGTCTAAACAAATGCACTTTTCCAGCATCATCCTTAAAGGCTTTCATCCCTTCAAAAACAGCTTGTCCATAGTGAAAAACTTTCGTAGATGGACAAAATTCCATTGGTCCATAAGGCACAATTTGTGGAGTCTGCCATTCACCATCCTTATAGTCACAATACATCATATGGTCAGAATAATTCTTCCCAAAAGCTAAATTATTGAAGTCGACTTGTTCAATACCTGAATTTTCAACTTTTTTTACCTGTATAGTTAGACTTTGTGTATCCATTTAGTTTAAATTTGTTGCAAAAGTAATTAATAAAAAGAATTTACTTTTTTGTAAATATATTAACTTTGTCATAATTATAAGACATTAAAACACCTAAATAATATGAAAAATTTACTAATTCTAGCTTTTTTGTCTCTTTTTGTTAGTTGTGAAACAGCTAATAAAAAAGAAAATCAAAACACAAGTATGTCAGAATCAATAACTGAGGCTGTTCCTTATGCTTCTTTTGGGGCGCAAATAAATAAGGAAGACGCTTTAAACTCTAAAGAACTAAGTGAAATTTACCTTGGTTTAGAAGTGGGTGATAGCGTAGACGTAAAATTTGCTTCAGAAATAAACAGCGTTTGTAAGAAAAAAGGCTGCTGGATGAAATTGGACTTGGAAGATGATAAAGAAACCATGGTTAGATTTAAAGACTATGGGTTTTTTGTGCCGAAGAACAGTGAAGGCAAAGAAACTATAGTTGAAGGGATAGCTTTTGTTGAAAGAACTTCCGTAGAAGATTTGAAGCATTTTGCAGAAGATGGAGGAAAATCTAAAGCAGAAATTGAAGCCATTACCGAGCCAAAAATCACTTATTCTTTTACGGCTACGGGCGTTCTAGTGCAAGGAACCGATGAAGAATTTGAAGGTCAAGTTGAAGGCGAAAAAGAAGTATCAGAAACCACATCTGATCTTGAAACCGAGTAAATGCGAAAAATTGTAACCACGGCAGATGGTAGCAAAAGTATTCAAATAACGGATACCGAAGAGCAATACCACTCAAAACACGGTGCAATTTTAGAAGCTAAACATGTATTCATTCAATCTGGATTACATTATTTAATTTCCAATACTTCAAAGCCCATTTCAATTTTCGAAATGGGCTTTGGTACTGGACTCAATTGTTTTTTAACTTACTTGGAAGCGATTAAACATAATCTTTCTGTTCAGTATACTGGTATTGATGTTTTTCCTGTTGAATTATCTGAAATAGAACAACTAAATTTTCATGAACTTTTAGATGTTCAAAAAGAAGTTTATTTGAATTTGCATCGGCTAGAATGGGGAAAAGAACATTACTTACACAACCAATTTAGTCTTTTGAAGTTGCATCAAAAACTTCAGCAATATGATGCAAGGGAACAATACAATTTAGTGTATTTTGATGCATTTGGTTCTAAAACACAACCAGAACTTTGGACGCAGGAAGTTACCGACCAATTGTATAAAATACTACAACCTAATGGGCTTGTTGTTACTTATTCGGTTAAAGGAAGTTTTAGAAGGGCTTTGATAGAAAGTGGATTTACAGTAGAAAAAATTCCAGGACCACCAGGTAAGAGGGAAATGCTAAGAGCAATAAAATAAGCTTGTTAAACTACTACAAAGTTGAATTTTATGCCCTTTTTTTCAAGTACTTTTGATGAAAAGTTACAATTTATGAGATTTTTAATTACAGGTGCTACCGGAATGATAGGTAGTAAACTCGTTCAGCAGTGCAATGAATTAGGCATTGATGTGAATTATCTTACTACTTCAAAAAATAAAATCAGTAAGTCAGCTAATTACAAAGGCTTTTATTGGAATCCACAACATAAAGATATAGATAAAGCTTGTTTTGATGAAGTGGATGCCATTATCAATTTGGTAGGCGCTAATGTTGCGCAACGCTGGACTCCTAAGTACAAAAAAGAAATTATTGAAAGCAGGACTAAAAGCACCACATTATTGGTCAATACACTTCAACAAATAAATCATCAAGTAGGTTATGTAGTTTCAGCAAGTGCCATTGGAATTTACAAAAGTTCACTTACCAAATTACATGCTGAGGATGAAGATGAACAATTTCTCAATTCCGAATATATCGGACATGTGGTGAAGGAGTGGGAGTCTGCAGTAGATAAATTTTCCAAGCTAGCTATTCCTGTTGCCAAATTAAGAATAGGTTTAGTACTTTCTGAAAAAGGAGGAGCTTTAGAACGTATAATGCAACCTATACAATATTATGTTGGTGCGCCATTGGGTGAAGGAAATCAGTGGCAATCTTGGATTCATGTAGATGACTTGGTAAATATGTTTATTTATGCAGTTGAAAATCAGCTTACGGGAGTTTTTAATGCCGTTGCCCCAAACCCAGTAAATAATAAAGAATTAACCCAAAGCATTGCAGAAAAAGTAAATAAACCTTTGTATTTGCCAAATGTACCAAGTTTTGCTTTAAAATTAGCCCTAGGAGAAATGGCAACTATCGTGTTAGCGAGCCAATTGGTAAGTGCTAAAAAAATTCTTTCAGAAGGGTTTAATTTTAAATACACCTATTTAAAAAATGCGCTTCAAGATTTAATTTAAAGTTCTTCTGGTGCGAGTCTTACTTTCAATCCTTCAATATCTTCCGTAATGGGAATTTGACAACCCAGCCTACTGTTTTCTTTTACAAAAAAGGCTTCAGCTAGCATGGCTTCTTCGTCGCCTTCTTTTTCGGGTAAATCTGTATCAGATTCTATATAACATTGGCATGAAGCACACATCGCCATTCCACCACAAATTCCAATAGTCCCTTCAGGAGCGAGCTCGTAAGAACGTACAATTTCCATGAGGTTCATCGCCATATCGGTAGGAGCTTCAATTTCATGAGAAACTCCATCACGATCTATAATAGTAATATTTACGTCTTGCATTTAGATTTAGTCTATGCTTCTTACTACAGATTTTGGTGCTTCTTTTTTAGATCCATCAAAACCAGTTACACCACCCACAGTAGTATATTTCATAACATACCTTTTGTTAGGGTAAATTTTTTGGTAAGCGCTTTGGCACATTAAAGTAGCTTCATGAAAACCACAAAGAATCAACTTTAGTTTCCCAGGATAGGTGTTTACATCTCCAATTGCATAAATACCAGGAATATTAGTTTGATAATCTAAGGTGTTATCTACTTTAATTGCATTTTTTTCAATCTCTAAACCCCAATTGGCAATAGGTCCTAATTTTGGAGATAAGCCAAAAAGTGGAATAAAATAATCTGCACTTAAAGGAAAATCTTCTGCAGGATTGTTATTTTTTCTAATCATAACTCCTTCCAAATGATTCTCTCCATACACATCAACCACCTCTGCGGGGGTAATGAGTTTTATTTTACCCATATCTTTCAATTCTTTCACTCGGTCAACCGATTCTAAAGCGCCTCTAAATTCATTTCGTCTATGCACCAAAGTAACTTCTTCAGCAATGTCTGCTAAGTAAATACTCCAATCTAGAGCAGAATCGCCACCGCCTGCAATCACAACAGATTTTCCTTGGAATTCTTCTGGATTTCTAATCATGTATTGCACTCCCTTGTCTTCAAATTGTGCTAAATTCTGAATGGGTGGTTTTCGAGGTTCAAAACTTCCTAAACCGCCAGCGATTGCAACTATAGGTGCATGATGCTTTGTTCCTTTATTTGTTGTTACAATAAAGCTTCCGTCTTCTTGTTTATCAATATCTTGCGCAACTTCTCCTAAAGTGAAACCAGGTTGGAAAGATTTGATTTGCTCCATTAAATTATCTACTAAATCACCAGCTTTTACTTCTGGGAATCCTGGAATGTCATAGATTGGTTTTTTAGGATACAGTTCTGATAGCTGTCCACCAGGCTGAGCTAAAGTATCTATAATATGACATTTTAACTTAAGCAATCCTGCTTCAAATACAGTAAATAATCCTGTTGGACCAGCTCCTATTATAAGTATATCTGTTTTTATCATAGTATTAATTTCGTAACAAATTTCACACAATCAATTTGAATTTAATATGACCATAGTCAAATCAATTGAAATTTAAGCCTCAATATTAATTACGGTTTCAATCTGTGGAGCGTGTTTTTTGATGGTCAATTCAACTCCAGATTTTAAAGTCATTTGGTTTACCGAACAACCTACGCAAGTTCCCATGAGTTGGACTTTTACGTGTTTGTTGTCTTCAATAGATACAAGCTCGATGTTTCCACCATCATTTTGTAAAAATGGACGGATTTCATCCAAGGCATTTTCAATTGATTTTCTTAATTCTACTCCTGTCATGATTACTTTTTATTTACTGCACTACATCCCGCCATAGTTGTAATTTGAATGGCTTCGGTAGGAGGAATTGATTCATTTCTCTTAACTACTTGCTCCACTACATTTCGTGTAGTAGATAAAAAAGCATCTGCTAGAGGTGTGTTTTCTTGCAGTGCTGCGGGTCTACCAATATCACCAGCTTCTCTAATGCTTTGTACCAAAGGTATTTCTCCTAAAAAAGGAATTTCAAGACTGGTAGCTAGATTTTGTGCTCCTTGTTTTCCGAAAATATAGTATTTATTGTCTGGTAATTCTGCTGGTGTAAAATAAGACATGTTTTCAATGACACCTAAAACGGGAACGTTGATGTTCTCTTGTTGAAACATAGCAACTGCTTTTTGGGCATCAATTAAAGCTACATTTTGTGGTGTACTTACAATAACAGCTCCAGTGATGGGTAAAGATTGCATGATAGATAAGTGTATATCTCCCGTGCCAGGTGGCAAGTCTACCAACAGAAAATCCAATTCACCCCAATCTGCATCAAAAATCATTTGGTTTAGGGCTTTTGCTGCCATAGGTCCACGCCATATTACAGCTTGGTTTGGTTTGGTGAAAAACCCAATAGAAAGCATTTTTACTCCATAACTTTCAACAGGTTTCATTTTTGATTTTCCATCTATGGTAACAGATAGCGGTCTTTCATTTACAACATCTAGCATAGTTGGTCCAGATGGACCATAAATGTCAGCATCTAAGAGTCCAACTTTAAAGCCCATTTTAGCCAAACTAACTGCTAAATTAGTGGTTATGGTAGATTTTCCAACACCTCCTTTACCAGAAGCTACGGCTATAATGTTTTTTATACCTGGAATAGGTTTGCCTTTAATTTCGTTCGGGTTTTTCTTTTTTGAAGCTTCTACTTTAATGTTGACCTTCACTTTCGCTTTTTGATAAACTTTTTCATGAATTGCTTTCATGACGTCTACTTCCGCTCTTTTTTTGATGTGAAGAGCTGCTGTTTGCAATAATAAATCTACAACAACTTCATCTCCAAAAGTGATGATATTTTTAACCACGCCAGCATCAACCATATTTTTGCCTTCTCCAGCAACGCTTATTGTAGAAAGTGCATTTTTAATGTCTTCTTTGTTTAATTTCATTCAGATTAAGTTTAATTAGAATTAATCTAAATGCAAATATAGACTTTAGCCTATTATTTTACTGAAAGTTTGATTGAAATTAACGATGATGTAACAGGTATTATTGATGTTTAAGCTTTTTGGATTTCAGGTTCCCAAAAATGCTTTTTGAAATTCTGAATTTGGTCATCTTTTATTTCAATTCCTTCCGCTTCTAGAAGTTGTTGCATGGCATGTGTTCCAGAAAAATGATGCTTGCCCGTTAGGACGCCATTTCTGTTCACCACACGATGAGCTGGAACATCTTCTTGTTGATGTGAAGCATTCATGGCATACCCTACCGTTCTTGAGCTTTGTGGTGAACCAATTGCTTTGGCTATAGCTCCATAACTAGTGACTCTCCCTTTTGGGATTGTCCTAACTAGCGCATATACTTTCTGGTAAAAATCAGCGGGTAGTTTACTCATAATAAATTCGAATTGAGGTAACGGCTATTAAAATCAACATTAATATTGCCATAAATAAGTTAGACCTTCGAGCAAAACGTTTTCTGTCAATGCCGATTCTAATAAATGAAAAAATATACAAATACAAAGTGGTAAAGGTTCCGAAAGCTGCAGCTATAGAAAAAAAAATTACACTCCAAACGTCATAATCTGCTTTTGCATCTGCATCAAATAACGTACTGATCACCACAAAAAAAGGAATGGGAAATATGTTGATGATCGAAATGCCTACTCCTTTAAAAAAGCTTTTTTTCGATTTAAATTTTTTCTCTTTGACTTGCTTATATTTCAGTCTGCTTTTTACGAAAAAATAGACACTCAAAATAACTAAAACCACTAATCCTAAGCGAAGCAATATTATGCGAACACTAGGATGAGTTGAAATATATTTAGACATTAGGATGGCTACTAAAGCTTGAAAAAAAACAACAATAGAAGCGCCAATCGCCATTACAAGGCCACTTTTTTTGTTTTCTGAAAGTGAAATTTTAACCACAGACATGTTAATGAGTCCCGGAGGTATAACACCAGCCGCAGCTGCAAAATAGGTGAGTAAGAAGAGCTTGGTTGTTTCCACAAGCTTAGTAGTTTAGTCTAAATTTGGTGTAAGTTATAGCTTTGTTTTTTGCTAAATATTGCTTTTCATAAAAAGTTTGAATTTCCACTAATTCTGATGGAGTTTCTCCGTTGCTATAAATATCATGATGTGCATAAAGAAGTTCGTGATTGCTGCCTTCAATTAAACCTAATGTGTAGCCATGCATGTATTCGCTATCTGTTTTTAAGTGAATTATTCCATCTTCTTGCAAAATATGGTGGTACTTTTTCAAGAAAGTAGGATTGGTCATTCGGTGTTTGGTGCGCTGAAATTTAATTTGCGGATCTGGAAAAGTAATCCAAATTTCAGCTACTTCATTTGGGGCAAAAATCATGTCTACCAGTTCTATTTGAGCTCTAAGAAACTTTGCATTTGTAATGTTTTCTTCTAGAGCAGTTTTGGCTCCTCTCCAAAATCGAGCGCCTTTAATGTCTATTCCTAAAAAGTTGAAATCGGGATACCTTTTGGCTAAACCTACCGTATATTCACCTTTACCACAACCTAATTCTAAAATTAATGGCTTGTTATTTTTAAAAAAATCAGAAGCCCATTTTCCTCTTAGGTAATAATCTTTAGAAAGAATTTCCTCTCGTTCTGGTTGAATAACGTTTTCAAAAGTTTCGTTTTCTTTAAATCGTTTTAATTTATTTTTACTTCCCAAATTTTTAAAGTTTCTTGCAAAATTAGGTATTTTTCAAGCTTCAAATGATGATGTAAAGCAATTTATGCTACAAAAAACAATTTTAGTTGCTCCTTTAAATTGGGGTTTGGGCCATGCTACTCGATGTGTGCCTATTATTCAGCAGTTGTTAGCTGAACATTTTAAGGTGGTTTTAGCTTCAGATGGACTAGCTTATTATTTTCTGAAAATGGAATTTCCTCAGCTTCCTATTTATCAGCTTGCAACTTTAAATGTGCTATATGCTGAAAAAAGAAGCAGACAAAATTGGAATATGTTGAAGCAAATTCCAAAGCTATATCAGTTTATTAAAGAAGATAAAAAGGCTCTTGAAATCCTAGCAGAGCAAATTCAAATTGATGGAATTATTTCGGACAATAGGCCTGGTGTTTTCTTGAAAGGAATACCTTGTGTATATGTAAATCATCAATTACATGTGAAAAGCGGTTTAACTACACAGTTGAGTTCAGTTTTACACCAACAGCAAATGAGGAACTTCAATGCAATATGGATTCCTGATATTGAAGGCGAGCCAAGTTTAAGTGGTGAATTGGGGCATATACATCGTTTAAAAAACCTACCACCCATAACTTATGTAGGTTGGTTGAGTAGATTGGAAGCAAAATCAACTTCAAATAGATATGACTTTTGTGCCGTAATTTCTGGTCCGGAGCCACAACGAACTTTGTTTGAAGATTTAGTAGGAGACTTGTTTCTGAAACTGCCTGGTAAGAAAATTTGCATTACTGGAAATACAGCTGCTGTGTCTTTAAGTTCAACTTTTGAAAAGAAGGCGATGCAGAATTCAACTGAATTAAACAACATATTAGCTCAGTCAAAAATCGTGATTTGCCGTTCTGGTTATACCTCTTTAATGGATTTGCTAAAAATGCAGAAACCCGCACTTTTAGTACCCACGCCTGGACAATTTGAACAAGAATATCTTGCTAAAAGAATGCAAGAGTTGAACTGGTTTTCCGTTTGTAATCAAGAGCAATTTTTAGCACATGCAATAGTAGAATTAGAAGCTATTCATGAAAATATACTTCCAGTTTTTCAAGATTTAAAGCTTGACTTTTCCATTTTTAAAGGTGATTTTGGATAGTTGATTTCGGCTTCGCTCAATAACAATCGCTAAATCAGCATTGGTAGCTGCGAAGTTGCAAACTTCGCAGAGCGAATACGTGGGTTCGTTGTTTCAGTCAACATTCCTGTCACTTCATGAGATTCCCTGTCGCGCTTTCGCTTGCATGGAATGAGCTGAGCTATGGGTGTTTTTATCTAGTAGAAAAAATTATCGATGCTTATTCCTTTGAAGCTAATTTTTTATATTCACCAGCCTTTTTTAAAGTAAATGAAAAAGTACTGCCAACTCCGAATTCGCTTTCTACTGCTAATTTTTCTCGGTGAGCTTCAATAATGTGTTTTACAATAGATAGACCAAGACCTGAACCGCCTTCTTTTCTTGAGCCAGATTTATCAACTCTAAAAAATCGTTCAAAAAGTCTGGGGATATGTTCTTTTTCTATGCCAATACCATCATCTTTGATTTTTATAATCAGGTGGTCTTCATTTAAGTCTTCAATACTGACAAAGATCTTCCCTTTTTTCTTCCCATATTTTATTGAATTCACAATTAAATTGGTGAGTACTTGCTGGATGCGTTCTTTGTCGCCATGCACTAAAACTGGGCGAACGTAATTTTTCTCTAAAGCAATGCTTATCTCCTTTTTAGCCGATTTCATTTCCAGTAGCTCAAAGACATTTTCTATCATTTCAATAATGTCAAAATCGTCTTGATGTAGGTTTAGATCACCGGTTTCTAGTTTGGTAATCATATCTAAATCCTTTACAATGTACAGCAATCTATCTACGCCTTTGCTCGCTCTGTTGAGGTATTTTTTTCTAACTTTTTTATCCTTGATGGCGCCATCTAACAAAGTAAGAATGTAGCCTTGAACCGTGAATAGTGGAGTTTTGAGCTCATGAGAAATGTTACCCATAAATTCTTTTCGGTAATTTTCTCTAACCAATAAGGTTTCAATCTCAAGCTTTTTGTCTTTTGCAAATTTTTCAACTTCAGATTTTAAAGATGAAATATCGGTGGTGATTTTACTTTTGCTTAGTGAAGCTGAATCCAAAAGCGAGACACTATCGTAAATGGATTTCACCCTTCGATAAATAAAAATTTCAACCCGAATCTGAATAAGAAAAAAAGAAACGAAAAAACTAATTAAGACAAATAATAGTATTGAAAGTAGATTGATTTCAAAAAAAATCCACTCAAATAAGCAAATTGACCCACCTAAAATTAGTGAAATATAGAGGGCGGTGAAAAAAGCAAATTTGTAAGTTCTTTTCAATTTAGTCCCCATCATTTACAAATTTATAGCCCACTCCCTTTACGGTTTTGAAATAGTAATTTCCAAGTTTCTCTCTTAATTTTCTAATGTGTACATCAATTGTTCTGCCACCAACTACTACATCATCTCCCCAAACATGTTGCAAAATTTCGTCACGTTTAAATACTTTATTTGGGTCTGATGTTAGTAAAGCAAGTAGTTCAAATTCTTTTCTGGGTAAACTTAATTCTTCTTCTTTTAAAATGATTTTGTATTCATGCTTATCTATGGTAAGATCACCAACAGTATAAATTTCTTTTTTATTTTTTTCTTTGAATCTTCTAAGCAAGGCTTTTACTTTGCTCAATAATACTTTAGGTTTTATGGGTTTTGTAATGTAATCGTCTGCACCTGCATCAAAACCAGCAATTTGAGAATAGTCTTCACTTCTTGCGGTTAAAAAAGTGATGATGGTTTCATTTAAGACTTCCATTTTTCGCATTTGCTCACAAGCTTCTATACCATCCATTTCTGGCATCATTACATCCAAGATAATAAGATGTGGTTTTTCTTTTTTAGCTTTTTCAATGGCTTTCAAACCATTGCTGGCCGTAAAAACTTGATACCCTACTTGGCTTAAGTTGTAGCTTAGAATTTCTAAAATATCTGGCTCATCATCTACAATAAGTATCTTGGTGTTTTCTTTTTTCATGTGATAACTTTAATTTATGCAAAATTAGGTGCTATTCAACCATTCAAAGTTAATTAAACTTTATGACTAAGTTCAGTATATTTTTGAATGTTAATTGAATGTAAATTTAAGGTTATATAATCATGCCCAAAAATAAAATAATGTTATGCAAGCATCTGAAAAACAATTTGTTGTATTTCAAATTATCGTCATGTTAAGATTATTTAATATAGCAAGCCTATTCCTTAAAGTTGAATTTACATTCAAACCAAACTGCTGTCGTTTATTTGCATCGAAATAATTCATAAAAAATTTAAAATGAAAAATTTATTTAATTCTTTTTTACTTTTAGCCATGTTCGGCTTTATGCTAACAAGTTGTGGCGACGATGATGACAATACAATTGTAGGTCCTGACCCAAGTGAAAACACCATTTCTGGTTTAATTACAGAAAATAAAACCTTAACAAACGATCGTGTTTGGGAATTAAACGGAAGAACAACTGTTGCTAGTGGAGCAACAATTACTATTGAAGAAGGAACTATTATTAAAGGACTTTCTGGTCAAGGAGCAAATGCTTCAGTACTTATTATAGCCAGAGGAGCTTCTATTATGGCAAATGGCACATCTAGTAGTCCAATTATCTTTACTAGCACAGCGGACAATATTGCTTTAGGGGAAAGTGTAGGTCCTAATTTAGATCAAAATGATCGTGGTTTATGGGGTGGTCTTATTGTATTAGGAAATGCGCCAAGTTCATTGAGAGGTGATGTGGAGTCTGTACAAATAGAAGGTATCCCAGCGAGTGATACGAACGGTCTTTATGGAGGTAGTAATGCTGCTGATAATTCGGGTGTATTAAACTATGTTTCTATCCGTCACGGAGGAACTAACATTGGTGAAGGAAATGAAATCAATGGTCTTACTTTAGGTGGTGTTGGAACTGGAACTACCATATCTAATATTGAAGTTGTTGCAAATGTAGATGATGGTGTTGAGTTTTTTGGTGGAACTGTAAACGCTAGCAACCTTTTTGTATGGGCTGTTGGAGATGATGCTATCGATATTGATCAAGCTTATTCTGGTACAATTACGAACGCAGGAGTTGTATTAGGAGATATTTCTGACCACGCTTTTGAAATTGATGGTCCAGAGGGTTCTTTAATGGGATCTTTTACTATCAATGATGCAACAATATTTGGGAATATGAATACTCCAAATGGGGAATATGCAGATTATAGAAGTAGAGCTATGGGTGCAACTAACAATGTATTTGCTACCGGATTTAAAGCTTCTAGTGATGTAGAACTTGATAACAATGCTGTTTCTCAAAATTATTTAGATGGTGATCTTACATTTTCTAACTGGGTATTTGAATTGCCTGATGGTGTAGCTACTGCTAATGAAGTATTTGTAGAAAAAGTTGGTTGTGCAGAAAACTGTGATGATGAAGATGAGTCTAACGACGTAGATGAAGATTTAATTACAACTTTTACTGCTGATGCTGCTGCTTGGGCAACAGAAGGAACTCAAGGTGGAGCTGATTTATCTGCTTTTTCTTGGACATATTCTAACAACAAAGCTGGTTTAGGTTTCTAATCAAACCAAAATATAAATAACAAAATGCTCAACATAATTCTTATGGTGAGCATTTTTTTCAATATTAAGAAATAAAAATTCTAAAATGCAAAAATCTAAAATAGTAGTACTTGTATTGTTCCTCTTAGGCTCAATGGTATCATTTGCTCAAAACGGCACCTTATCAGGTAAAATTATAGATGGTGATTTTAACGATGTACTTCCATTTGCGAATGTTACCATAAAAGGGACTAGTAAAGGAACCTCATCAGATTTTGATGGGAAATATACAATAGACAATATTGCACCTGGAACTTATACAGTGTTATTCAGTTTTATAGGCTATACTTCAAAAGAAATTACAGATGTAGAAATCAAGCCAAATGAAGTTACTAATTTAGAAGTTACGCTTACCACAGTAGAAGATGCATTAGATGCAGTTGTAATTACGGTTACCAAAAGGCGTAATTCTGAAAAGGCAGTTTTAGATCTTCAAAAGAACTCAACTGTTGTTTTAGATGGTTTGTCTTCAGAATCTATTAAAAAAGCTGGGTCTTCTTCTGTAGCTAGTGCAGTAAAAACAATTCCAGGCGTTTCGGTGCAAGACGGTAAGTTTGTTTATGTAAGAGGTCTAGGAGATAGATACACTAAAACGCTCTTAAATGGAATGGAAGTACCAGGTTTAGATCCCGACAGAAATGCATTACAATTGGATATTTTTCCAACGGCTATCATTGAAAACTTGCAAGTAAAAAAATCTGCCACAGCAGATTTAACTTCCGATTTTACAGGGGGTATTGTTGATATTTTGACCAAGGACATACCTTACAGCAAAGAGTATGCAGTAACCCTTAGCTTAGGTTATAATCCAAGTATGCACTTCAATAATGATTATTTGTCTTACGAAGGAAGCAGTACAGATTTTTTAGGATTTGATGACGGGCAAAGAGATTCTCCAATTGCAATAGGGACTAACATTCCATTGCTTCAACAAGATGGAGAATTTGTAAGATCACTTACGCAAAGTTTTAATCCGGAACTTGCTGCAATGAAAGAAAAGAGTTTTATGAATTTTGGTTTTAGTTTTGCGGGTGGTAACAAGTATAATCTTGAAAATGGAAATACCTTAGGTTTTACAGCTTCACTTTCTTATAAAAATGAAACGGAATTTTACGATAATTTTATCGATGGACAAATTTTTAGGAAAAAAGCAGAAACCTCAGATTTTTCACCCAGAGTTGATCGCACTCAACAAGGTGCCATAGGTACAAATAACGTTTTGCTGAACGGAATGGTTGGTTTAACTTATAAAACCGAAAACTCGAAGTATCGTTTCAACGCACTCCATATTCAAAATGGTGAATCTAATGCTGCATTGGTTTTTCAACAGAATGCGGAACGTTCTTCAAACCAAATTAAGAAAGATGTACTTACTTATACCCAGCGATCTCTAACCAATATATTAATCTCTGGTGAACATAATAACGAAGATGGTTCTTGGAATACAGAATGGAAGGTTTCTCCAACCCTTTCTAGAGTAGATGATAAGGATTTTAGGACTACTCCCTTTAGAATCGACGGTTCTACTCCAACCATTGAACCTTCTGAAGCAGGAGATCCTACTAGATTATTTAGAGAATTGGAAGAAATTAATTTAGCATCTAGAGTAGATCTTACCAAAAAGCATACTTTATTTACTAGATCTGCAAAACTTAAATTTGGTGCAGGATACACTTTCAAGAATAGAGATTTTGCTGTAGATCAATATTCATTTATTTTACAAGATTTCCAAAGCTCACAGTTTAACGGAGATCCTAATGAAATTCTTAATCCAATTAATATTTATGACCCTGCAACTGGTTCTGGTGTAGCTGTAAGATCTGATTTCAATATCACGAATAACTTTGATTCGAGTATCAATATTAGCAGTGTGTATGCATCAGATGAATTTCAAATTACAGAAAGATTAAAATCTATAATTGGTTTAAGATTTGAAAAATTTGACTTAAGATATAGTGGTCAAAATCAACAAGGAGTCATTTCTGATAACGAAAAGTTTATTGATAAAGCAGACTTTTTTCCAAGTTTGAATTTAATTTACGATTTGAATGAAAATAGAGATTCTAAACTAAGAGGTTCATTTTCCAGAACAACAGCAAGACCTTCCTTCAAAGAAGCCTCTGATGCTGAGATATTTGATCCAGTTTCTAACTTCTTTTTTATTGGAAATAGAGATATACAACCTACGTACATCAATAACTTCGATTTAAGAATAGAAAAATATGCTGAAGCAGGCGACTTTTACGCTTTCAGTACCTTTTACAAAGATTTTACAGACCCAATAGAATTGAGTTTCATTAGAGAGGCAGAAGGGCAATTTACACCATTAAATCTTGGAAATGCAACTGTTTTTGGTGCTGAAATAGAGGTAAGAAAAAATTTAGGATTCTTGGCTTCAGGACTCCAGAATTTTAGTGCATCTGTAAATGTTTCTGTAATAGAGTCTAGACAGAATTATAGTGAAGATGAAGAAGCAAATCGTATAGATACTTTGCGTGATGGACAGACTTTAGATGACACTCGTCCCCTACAAGGTCAATCACCTTATTTAATCAACGCAGGTTTGGTTTATGAAACAGAAGACGACCTTAGAATTGGCACCTTCTTTAATGTACAAGGTAGAACCCTTCAAATTGTAGGTTCTGGCGATATTCCTGATGTATATACTTTGCCTTTTAATTCACTTAATATTACAGCAAACAAAACATTTGGAAACGAAGTGAAACACAGCATAGGACTTAAAGTTGAAAACTTATTAGGTGACGATAGAGAAAGTGAGTATGATTTTTTTGGTTCTGAAAACCGAACATTTGCATTACGTAGTCCACAAACCATGTTTTCAGTTAGCTACGGAATTAAATTCTAAAACATATAACTCATAATTAGCACTAGCTAAATTTAATGATAAGTAAAAAGTATTTAAAAGGGCTGCTCAATTGAGTGGTCTTTTTGTTTCAAAGGAAGTTAATTTATTATAGGATTGCAATTTATAGCTTAAAATTATCAAATCGTTAAATTGTTCAATAAAGTTAAACTATACTAATAGAAATGTTATTTTTGTAATAATTAAAATAATTACTTATGAAAAAAATTACATTATTAATTGCAATGCTAATTAGCACTTTTGCAATAGGTCAAACCGCAATTTTAACCATGATTTCAGACGGAGATTGCTCCGGAGGAAACCCGAAAGTTATAGAAATATATGCCAACGGTACTGTTGATTTTGCTAGTTATTCATTAGAAATACAAACCAACGCCAATGATACTTGGGGCAATACTTTTAATCTTGCCGACTTAGGAGTGGTTACAGATGATTTTGTATATGTATATAAAGAAGATGTTTCTTTTGCTACAGAATATCCGTCTGCTACCAATACACTTTCTACAACGGCTAGCGTCGTAAATTTTAATGGTGATGACAGAGTGAGAATAATTGAAGATGCTTCTTTTACAGTGATAGACCAATATGGGGCTGAGGCTACAGATGGTACTGGAGAAATTTGGGAATACCAAGATGGTTATGCAAAACGTAACGATGGAACAGGTCCTGATTCTGGTTTCTTCGCTGGAAATTGGACTTATTTTAATGGAGCTTTAGATGGTGAAGGAACTTGCCAAGGTGGTTCTTCTTTTGAATCTATTATAGGTATTGGATCTTATACCACAGATGGTGGAAGTACAGATCCTGCAGTTTTTATAACTTCTCCAGCTAATAACGCCATTCTAGATCCAGGCACATCTACTGTAGATGTTACTTTTTCTGCTCAAAACGAACCTGCAGGTGCTCAGTTTGATATTACAGTAAATGGTTCTACTACTGTAGACGTAACTTCCCCTTTTGCAGTAAATACTTCAAATGGACAAACTTATAATGTTGAAGTAGACCTAGTTTCTGGACAAACTATAGAAGCTTCTTCAAGCATATCTTTCAGTATAGCAGATTTTACTCAGGTTCCAGATATTGCAGCATTTAGAGCAGATGTAGAAACTAACGGAGCTGGTGGGTACTACCAAATTACTGGAGCTGCAACTTTTACTTATGGTGATAATTTTAGAAACAGAAAATGGTTTCAGGATGCTACTGGCCCTGGTCTAATGATTTTAGATTTTGATGGAATTATAGATAATGATGTGTATACTTTTGGAGACCAAGTTGTTGGGTTAACAGGACAATCTAATTTCAATAATGGGGTGCTTCAGTTGTTACCGACTGAGGATGCAGGAACTGTTTCTGGGAACAATCCACCTTCTATTCAAATTCTTGCTTTAGATGAATTTATTAACAATTACAGTAATTACGAGTCAAAATTGGTTGGTTTCCAAACTGTTTCATTCCAAGAGGCTGATGGGATTGTCACTTTTGAAAATGGAGAAAACTATAATTTAACTGATGGAGTAAACACCATAACCAAAAGAACTGAATTCTTTAATGTAGACTATATTGGCTCTGTAATCCCACAAGGAACTTTAGCTGGAGTAGCTGGTATTGCAAGTCAGTTTAACGGTGATCCACAAATATTTTCTCGTTTTGCAGCAGACATAGATGTAACACTTAGCATTTCTGAATACAACAGAAACGAGTTTGCAATGTTTCCAAACCCAGCTACCGGATTTGTGACTATTTCAGTTCCAAACGGAGAAGCATTTCAAGTTGGAATCTTCAATATTTTAGGTCGTAAAGTAATGAATGCTGAAATTTCTGGCGATAAAAGATTGAATATATCTAACTTACAATCAGGAATATATTTAGTTCAATTTGGAAAAGGAAACGATAGTTTCACCAAAAAGCTTATTGTTCAATAAAAATAAAACGAATATTAAATAAAAAAGCATCGCATCTTGCGATGCTTTTTTTGTTAATCCGTATTTTTGAATTCAGATGTATTCAAGATAAATATGCAACAAAAACCATTTTTAAAACCAAAAGATTTTACAAATCAAAGCCTTGCTTTATTTGCATATCAATATGAACATAATCCCGTTTATAATAAATTCTGTACCCTATTAAACAAAAATCCTGAAAATGTAAAAGACTTGGAGCATATTCCTTTTTTGCCCATACAGTTTTTTAAAAGCCACACCATTTTATCAACAAGTGACACTGTTCAAGCTACCTTTACAAGTAGTGGGACAACGGGGTCAGCAACGAGTAAACACTATGTAACCGATTTGTCTTTATATGAAGAAAGTTACACTAAGGCGTTTACATCTTTTTATGGTCCAATTGAAGAGTATTTGATTTTAGGACTATTACCTTCTTATTTAGAAAGAAGTGGTTCGTCATTAATATATATGGTAAATGACTTTATAAAGAAAAGCAAATATGCTGAAAGTGATTTTTTCTTAGATGATATGGAATTAC
>Ga0307966_1000300_pt1 | contig 41065 bp, 23 predicted proteins | sample OrgLakmetagen646_FD_203141 | JGI IMG/M metagenome (GOLD analysis project Ga0307966, IMG submission 203141) | Saline water microbial communities from Organic Lake, Antarctica - #646 | ecosystem: Environmental > Aquatic > Non-marine Saline and Alkaline > Saline | place: Antarctica: Organic Lake... | reverse complement strand
ACGCAAGGTGACGGGGTGACTGAGGTGCCACGAGAAATTGTAGACGTTGACACTGGTCTTGAGACCGGCGAAATGTACTTTAAAGCACCAACCTTAGCGTCTACCACCAACACGACTTTCTATATTTATTATGGTAATCCAGTAGCAGTTGATTACGCTATTGATGCGTCACTTGGAGCCGAGAACGTGTGGGACGCTGACTTCCTAGCGGTCTACCACATGGAAAGTGAAGATGCTGTTGACTCAACTAGTTTTGATCGAGATGCTACCGGCGTTGGAAGTCCGGCGCCCACAACCGGAATAATTGGGGGAGCTGTTGATATTACTGACGGTGGTGGTGATGATTATATTGATCTAAATAGTAACCTTTCAGAGCTCGACGGGCAGCCAGAAATGACGATATCTACCTGGGTGAATGTTGACGAGGATGGTGGTGACGATGTGCTGTTTGCGACCAATCCGATATTGCTGTGGGACAACAGGTTTAGTGGAAGTACAAATAGTGACACCTATACACTAAGTGTCGGTGGGACTGGTGTTGGTAACCGTGTTGATGCCGCACCAACTGGTATTTCAGCGGGTGGTACGTGGCAGTATGTCACCGCTACTATGCAGTCAAACAATCGCTACATTTATGTAGATGGTGTGCTTCGTAATACACAATCTGGCGGGGTAACAACAATTCCAACTAACACTGGTGGATCAAACATTGGTCGCTGGCAAACACGCAAAGACTTTGGTGGAATTGTGGATGAGTTTAGAATTTCTGGTATTGAACGACCGGCCGAGTGGATCGCTGCTGAGTTTGCCAACATGGACAACACTGGTAGTTTCTACACCGTGACACCAGGTATCGGTGCTCAAACCAGAATCTTTGCTGATACAAATACCACAGTCAGCAATGATCTAGTTATTGAAAGTGCACGAGCACAATTCCCAACGGCTAACCTGTTTATCGGAGGTTCGTTTGATAACAATAGTGTGTTTACAAACAGTAACGGAACGGTCCTCTTTAACGCCACTATTACCGGTCATACAGTTGCAGCCAGCAGCTCAGTATTTTCAGGTTTGACGTTCGATGGTGCGGGCGGTGGCTGGAATATCATCGAAAACGCCACTGCTACCAATGCTGTTACTCTTACCCAGGGGGATAGTTTGACTATCGATAGTGGGGTGATTTTGGAGTCAACAGGAACTTTCTTTAACTCTATGAAAAATGCGTCTACTACGTGGACTGGGGCGACATTACGATTGTCTGGAAATACTGACTTCACCATCAACGACAAAGTAAACGAAGGCGATTCATATGACACGCTGTGGACTGTCAATGATGCTGATATCAAAATGTGGAACTCCACTGCTGGCACCTACGACACGAATGACACCTCATCTATTTACTCGCAAGATCACGCGAGTGTTGATGGTGACTTATATATCTTTGGAGACTATACGCGAACGGCTGGGACTGAGTACTGGTCGTACGCGACTGATTTTGATGGAACGAGTCTCGACGCTACATCATCTCGACAGGCAAACGTTCGGGTGTCCAATGGCAGTGCTGTCAATGTTAGTACTTCTAGTCTTGAGATTCTCGGAGTATCGACTGCGTCTACTTCTGTTGATGTCCAGTCTGGAGATTTTGCCCTCACGACTACGTACGCCACAGTGACTGCACAATACCTTGACATGACGGGTACTGATACTAGCGGATTCAATCTCACAAGTTCAACAACGGTACTGAGTTTAGCTGATTCTGTATTCACTATTCCCACCGGTGCATCAGCAATCACGGTAGATGCTTCAACGATTGACACAAATCCAGCTACTCAATTCTTCAACACCGACTTCGTGACTGGAGGTGGAAATGTCAACGTGACACTCAGTGGCAGTCCAGTGTCGTACTGGTGGTTCCGGGAGGGAGTGGGTGATAGATACGGTGAATCATTCGACAATGCAGATGCCGACCCGGGGTCTATTCGGTGGGATGATAGTTCGTACACCATTGATATTTCTGGCACTGTCTTTAGTGATGACGGAGCTACTCCTTCGGGGGGACCAGTCTGTGATGGGGTAGCTACAAATGTTCGCATTGTGGTGAATGGAGGTACGTATACAGACTCTGTGAGCTGTAGTGGGGTAGATGGATCATATAGCTTCTCGAATGTAGCGTATATTGGTGACCCGTCAATTATCGTCTATCTTGATACCAATGGTGGTGATACCGGAGCAGTAGTTACAAAAACCCCAACCAGTGATATTACAGACCTAGATATCTACACAAATCGCGTCATGACTCGTCACGAGGATGTTGCTCCGCTGTCGATTGAAGATATGATTGTGTACGACGAAGATGATGATTCAGATATTCCATTTGTGTCAGCCACTGGTACCCCGGATACACTTATCGTACGACCCGATACCGAGCTCATAGTTGCGTCTAGTACAACGTTTACGCCGGGGGGAAATATCACACTACAATCTGCCGGGAGTGGTCAGCCATACGATGGTTCACTACATATTGATAATGGAGCTACGTTCACAGCCGCGGGAACTGAAACACACTCAATCGGAGGTAGCTTCTTCAACGATGAGCTGAGCGTCTTTACTCCTGCTTCGTCAACCCTACTCTTTACTGCAACAACCACTGGAAAAGGAATCACTCAATTGAGTAGTGAAACGTTGAATTTCAATGAAATTGGGTTTAGCGGAGGAGGCGGCTCATGGAATGTTACGGCTGATATCTCTGTGGCAGCCAATATGGATATTGCAGCCGGGACAGTCACTGGAACGGGTGATATCACCATGCAAAATGGCCAGCTGTCTGGAGCGGGAGTGCTATCAATGGGGGGTGGTACAACTACCATCAAACAATCAACCACTCTTGGTGGGGCTCAGGGTTGGACATTTTATGACTTGGTTCTGGGAGACGGTTCTACGGTTGGGACAACGACCCGTTCAGATACTGCAACTACTACTGTGGCCAACCAATTAGTAATTTCTCCAGCTCACTACCTTGATACTGGTTCATCGGTGTGGAACTTGTCTGGTACCGGAAATGTGTTCACGGAGAACGGTACATTACTGCAAGATACCAGTACTTTTGTGTACTCAGGTGGAGGAACGGTAAATGTGCTGTCGACCAATTACTATAATTTGCAGTTCGGGGGTGCAGCAGGAACACCTATTTACACCTTTGGAGCTACTGGGCTACTGATTGAGAATGACTTGCTGGTTACTGGCGGAGTTTCTTCTGAGGTTGATATTAATACTAATGACCCAGTTGTATCCGTGTTGGGTGACGTGACGACTGCGAGTAATGGAGTGTTGAGCTTAAGCAACACCACTGACTTTACTACCTCAGGAAGTTATACAAATACAGGGACTCTGAACGCCAATGCTGGCCGGGTAGTATTCGATAGTGCTGATGCGTACGATATCGCGGCGGGAACATCGGACTTGGCTGATGTGTCATTAGAAGGAGCCGGAGCAGTGACGATTTCACAAAACGCCACCTCAACTGGACTCTTTACTATTGCTTCTTCTTCAGACTTCACTGTAAATCCCGGTGTTGCTCTGGCTGTCGGAGGGCAACTGGCAGTGGAGTCGGCAACGACTGACTGGACTGGTTCTACACTCAATCTATATGGCGGCGGTGACTACCTGGTTAATAGTAAAGATTTGTCATTATCTCTAGACAATTTAATTGTAGCGGCGAGCACTGAAGTGCGGACCTGGAACACGACGGCAGTTTCTCAGGCGGTAGACCCAGCCGGCTCGTGGTATTCACAAGACCATGCCGGAGTAGATGGTGACCTGTACATCTATGGTGCCTATCGAGAAGAGACGCGGAGTGATTACTGGAACTTTGCGACAGACTTTGATGGGGAGGATCTCTCTGGTGGGTCAGAACGACAAGCAGATGTCTACCTCGCTTCAAATGCTTCAGCCGAGTGGACCGGTGGCTCAATCTCTGTTATCGGAGAGCCGACAGCAACAACCACTATTCAAAACCAGGGAGCTGGCACGTATGGTCTAACAGTTGGTGGTAACACTACCGCTGACTGGCAATACCTCAGTGTGCGCGACATCGACAGTGACGGTCTGACCTTCAGCGGTAGTCCAACCGTTTCAGACTTCGCCAACGCTGACTTGTTGGTAGAGCAAAATGGTGGCTCTGCCCTGACAGTCGGAGCGACCGCTATTACTGCTAGTCCCGCTCGAACACTTTCGGATATTATCTTCAATAGTGATATTGGGGTCACTGGAGCGGTAAACGTAACTGCTACCGGCACCACACTCAGTGGATGGCGCTTTACCGCCCATAGTGGCAATCTCGACGGAGAAGCTAATGACGTTGACCCAGCTGGCGACCCAGGGTATGTCATCTGGGATGATTCGGCCGCGATTATTTCAATTTCTGGAAACGTGTACGAAGCAGATGGTTCTTCCGTTTCCAGTGTTTGTGATAATACGACTACGAATATCGTTTTGTCCATCAAAGGTAGTTTGGCCCAAAATGCCTCTTCTAGCTGTTCTTCAGCCGATGGTTCTTACACCATTAGTGGTGTATCGTTTGGTTCACTCGACGAATTGATGTTGTACATTGATGGTGAGGCTGACCAGGGAATTACCGTCAGTAAAGACCCAATCTCGTCCATCTCAGATGCAGATATTTACGAAAACCACGTGATCGTCCGTCATGAAAATGTGGCTCCGTTGTCTATCGCAGATATGGCCGTGTGGGACAGTTCTGATGATGCCGATATTCCTTACACTGCTGTAGACGCAGGGACTGATACTCTGACGCTACCGGCAGATACTAAACTACTCATTTGGGATAGCAAAGAATTTGCTCCGGCAGGTGATGTGACACTTAGTGGCGGAGGAGCTGGCGCAGCTTACGATGGAAGCTTTGAAGCTCTTTCCAACGCTGCCTTCACAGCCGCCGGAAGCGAGTCACATTCAATTGGCGGTAGCTTTGAGTTTGCTGCGTCTGCCGACTTTGAAGCAGCGAACTCAACAATAACGTTTACGTCAGATGATGCTGCGCGTACCGTGGCTGTGAACAATGATGAGTTCTATAACGCAATATTTACTGGTTCTGGTAGCTGGTCAATTGTAGACACTGATTCAGTGATTGAGAATGATTTGATAGTTTCCGGTGGAGCGCTCTCGTTATCTTCAGGTACAACCACAATCGGTGGTTCTCTGACAAGCACGGGCACACTCGACACCAATACCGGACTACTCTTCTTCAATGCACAGGCAGGTACACACACTGTAGAGCTGGGTGGATCTGATGCATCAGATATCGACTTTAGTGGTACTGCCAGTTGGACGATGACAGATACGAATGCAACATCGACTGGATCTATTACTATAGCGACTGGTACGGTTACTCTCCCAAATGGTGTGTTGTCTGTAGCCAACGATTTTATCGTTATGGACACCGTGCTGCACAATTCTGGTACGTTGCAGCTTACGAACGCAACAGGGAATACAACACTGACCTTGTCAGGGAACGACCTGTTTTCAGTCATCCAAACTGGTGCTGCCACCACCACAATGACTGATGCATCAGCAGCATTTCTCGGAGATTTGTTTGTAAATGACGGTACGTTCAACGTTTCCACTAATACGCTGTCAATCGGTGGTTCACTTGAAGCTTCAACTGCTACCTTGAATACAGCGAGCGGTACTCTGTTATTCAACTCAGATGACACTGGTGAGTTTGTTGATGTAGGTACTAATGTGCTTTATAACACCGTGTTTGCGAACGGTTCAGGAGGCTGGGCAGTCTTTGGTGCTACTACAACCAATAACTTCTCTTTGACGACCGCCAATGACTTCACTTTGGTTTCTGGGGAGTCTCTGACGGTCGGTGGAGTGTTTCAGAACACGGTTGGTGGTGCGGCGACGACGTGGACAAACACCACTCTCAATCTTGATGGCGAAAATGCCTACACAGTCAACAGCAAGATAGCCGGTGGGGACGTGTATGAAGCTGTATCGATAGGAGTCGATAGCGATATTCGCATTTGGAATTCGGTTGCTACTACCACTACGGTTGATTCGTCCAGCTCACTCTACTCTCAAGATCACTCTGCAGTAAATGGTGCTCTGAATATCTATGGAGATTTCGTCATTGGGACTTCTAGTGAATACTGGAATTATGCAACCGATTTTGATGGCGCGGCTTTGACGAGCGGTAACGAACGCCAGGTGAATGTATTCCACGCAGAAAATGCTACAACGACCCTCACAACTGGAGGAAGTTTACAGGTTGTCGGTGCTGCTACATTCCCAACTACGGTACAAATTCAAAGTACTGGTACGTACGCTTTGAATGTAAATGGCGGACAACTTAACATGAACCAGTATTCTTTGGTCGACCTGAATGCCCAAGGATTGAATATTTCTGGCAGTCCAGTCATCACGTCTTTGTCGGCTGGTGAATACTCTATGGGGGTCGATGGTGGGAATGCGATTACTTTGGAACAGAGTGCGTTGGACGCTAATCCATCATTTGTTATTGATGATTCGGTGTTTGCAACAGTCCTCCCGGCAACATTTGGATTCAACGTCAACCTAAGTGCAACTTCGACAAATAGTTGGACATTTAGAAATGAAACTGGTGATCTTGCTGGAGAGTCGTACGATGTGGATGGAGTGACGAGCTGTGGGTCTATTCGATGGGATGATAGTTCATGTTTACTCACTGAGCAGACTGAGTATCGTTGGCGAAATGATGATGGTGGAATCGGTGTGCCAGATAGTGAATGGTTTGATGCTGATTGGGGTAAGCGTAAGCAGGTGCGTATCGCCAACAATGACAATGCTGCCTACGCAACTGCCACGGTCAAGCTTACTGTTGCCTATGACGCTGATATGCAAACAGACTTTGATGATTTGCGGTTTACATCCAGTGACGGCGTAACACCAATTGATTTCTGGATTGAAAAATACACATCAGGCGTTTCGGCTGATGTGTGGATCACCGTTGCTGACTTAGCTGCAAATGATACAGTCTCCACTCACATGTATTACGAAAATGTTTCAGCCAGTTCTGTCAGCTCAAGTGTAGATACGATGATAGCGGCTGATGATTTTGAGGATGGAGATATTGCTGAATATAGTGGCCAGACTAGTTTGTTCCAGGTAGACGCTGGTTCAGCCTTTGGTGGATCGTTTGGTCTGGAGTTAAATGCCGCCAATAAAGGCACCCGCCTCAATCCAGGTATTGCCCGCTTTGACCAAGCTGTTGCACAGGGACAAACGATTCGATTTATGCAGTACGTAGATACTGCAGCGGGATCGTCTGACGAGGTGTGTACACTCTTTGGGGTGCAGTCACCAGCGAGTGCAAATCAAAACTACGGTGTCTGTCTTGAACAATTTGGTACGGACAGAATAACTCTTGCGAAGAATATTCTCAGTATAGATAATTTTGGCACCGTCACTCAGCTCGCTTCATCAACAGTTACATATACAACTGGGTGGTACGAGATTGAAGTCGACTGGCTTACCGATGACTCGATTGATGTACGTCTCTACAATCCGTCAGGAACGTTGGTAACTTCTGTGTCTGCGGTAGACACAGCGTACTCAAGTGGCGGCTATGGATTTACTTCCTGGGGTCAAAATGGCGATTGGGATAGTTATATAGCGCGGCCGTACTTAGCATCAAAACCAACGGTTTTCTTTGGAGTAGAGCAAGTTGATGGTGGGGCTACCTATGCAAGCATGCAAAATCAGGTAACGTCATCTTTCAACCTTGGTGACACCGCTCGACTCCGCGTAGCAGTTGAAAACACTGGACTAGATATCACGGCTCAAGAATTTACGCTTGAATATGCAGCAAAAGATGTAGCTCCAAGTTGCGCGGCTGTGTCTGGCGCTTCGTACGCTACGGTACCGCTCGCAGCGTCGTGTGGCGGCTCCGCTGTCTGTATGTCCACTTCTACTGTAGTGGCAAACGGTGCAGCTACTGGTGACTTGCTTGATGTTGACCGCAACACCTTCTCAGTCGGTGTGTTCGTAGAAGACCCGTCTAACACTACAAACCCAATAGATGTAGACCAAAACTTCTACACAGAGCTTGAATACGCCTTGGAAGTCACCAATAATGCCACTGACCAGAGCTATTGTTTCCGCGTAACTGATGCAGGTACGGCGTATGATTCGTATGCAAATATTCCAGAATTGAGTTTGAAATTTGATCCAGTTGTTGGTGCGATTTCTCTGAACCAGGGAGCAGACATCACGTTGGTGCCAGGGACCACAACTCCAGTGTACGCAACTGGTACTGTGACAGACTTCAATGGTGCGGCTGACTTGGTGTATGCGACGTCCACTATCTATCGCAGTGGAGTAGCCGGGGGAGCCGCTTGTACCCCAGACAATAATAATTGTTATGTCTCAAATACCGCATCTAGCTGTGAGTTTACTGCTTGCGCTGGAAATAGTTGTGAAGTGCAGTGTCGAGCAGACATTTTCTTCCACGCTGACCCGACTGACTTCGGTACCTTTGACGGACAAGAATGGCTTGCCTTTATCGAAGTAGAGGATGCAAGTGGTGGGTATGACTTCGCGTCTGCTATCGGAGTTGAAGTGTCGACCTTGCGAGCGATCGATGTGTCAGGAGCTATTGATTATGGAGTACTAGAAGTAAATGCTGACACTGGTTCATTCAACGCGTCTACATCAGTCTTGAACCTCGGTAATATTGAAGCCGACTTGGAGGTGACGGGTACCGATCTAACCGATGGTCTGAGTTCTGTGATTCCTGCAGATCAACAAAAATTTGCGACTTCCACCTTTACCTACAGTGGGTGTACTGGATGCGAGCTACTTTCTAGTTCAACTCCAGTACAAATCGATGTAGAGCTCAGTAAACCAGCTGTTGATACGCCACCGGTGAGTGACGATGTATATTGGGGTATTGCAGTACCGTTTGGAGTAAATAGTGTTGCTCACCAAGGAATCAACGTCTTTACTCCAGTAAGTCCGTAAGTGATGGTATGATTATGAAAATGAAACAGATCATTGCCTACGTGTGCTTAGTTACTCTACTCCTCAATCCGTTTATGGCTGGAGCTCAGTCGAACGACAAAGAAGCACCAGAAATTAATAATGTGCAAATTGACCAGGTCTCAGACTCAACCGTCACAGTGACTTGGGAGACAGACGAAGAGTCTGATTCGGCGATTAACTATGGATTGCAGCCAGACTATGGAATTGTCCGTATCCCGGTGGCAGAGCGAACCTCGCACTCTATTACCCTAGATAGGCTGGAGCCAGGAAGAGTGTATTACTTTCGCGTAGTGTCCGCAGACGATAATGGCAACCAGGGCATTTCTGCTGACTACCGAGTGCAGACATCTGGCACGCCTCAGACCGGTGAAGGGCAGTCGTCGGCCTCAGGTGAAGGAACACAATCTCAGGTCGGGGATGGTACTCAGCCAGATGAACAGTCGCAAATACTGACTGACACAATCGCAGATTCGACTGCTACCTTGCGAGTCATTGAATTAATCAATGAGATTACCGACCCACAAAGATTGCAGGAAATTGTCAACGAAACAGTCAAGGCAATCGAAGGAATCACCGAAGATTTGACCATTGTCGGTCCCCCGACTGTGATCCCGGAAACGACTACCGCAGTGGTGAGGTGGACGACCGATCGTCCGGCTTCTTCAGAAGTGCTATTCTCTCCCCGCAATAGTTTTGATGGTACAAACTACGCCTTTTCTCAGCAATCCACCACCGGCAACACTACAGAGCACGAGATTCAACTGATTGGACTTGATGCGTTCACTGAGTATAGCTTCCAAGTTGTGTCTACTGATGATGTTGGCATTACTGGTGAGAGTCGTAACTTCAACTTTCAGACCAAGGCAGTTGCACCAAATATTCGAAACCTTCGGGTAGTAAAAGTTGAAGAGAATGCTGCCACTCTGGCTTGGGATACCACTGTGCCAGCAAAAGCGTTGGTAGAGTATCAAGATCAAACCACCGGCGCCCAAAACTCTGTTGGTCGACCGACACTTGCCACCTCACACCAAATGCGACTGGCTGATCTGACGCTGGGTACTCGATATGTAGCGTTTGTGACAGCTGAAAACTCTGGTGGAGACCGAGTACGAAGTCAGCCGATTCAATTTATTACTGTCCGTGACATTGCGCCACCGATAATTACAAATGTAACCAATGAATCTACGCTCTTTCCAGGAGGTGAATCACGTATCCAGACCATTGTAGAGTGGGATACTGACGAACCGTCAAATTGTCTGATGACTTACCAAGAAGGTGTTGCTGGTGGTACTGAACCATTTACGATTGAGAAAGAAAATCCATCCTTTAATACTTCTCATGTCGAGGTAGTAGTAGATTTTGCCCCAGCTACGGTGTACCAATTCTACTTAAACTGTGTCGATGAAGCAGGGAACAGTATTCAGTCCGAAAACTTCGTATTGTTCACTCCAATCCAAGAAAAGAACATTATCGACCTGATTCTAGAAAACTTCGAGTCAACATTTGGTTGGGTACAAAACATCGCAGGGTAAAAAATGAACAAAGGCCCAACGGGCCTATTGTGACTTTTGTTCTGAATTGGCGGCTTTCACCACCAGGGCATTTCCGTATATATGGTCGAGCAAAGCTCTTTCTAAAAACTAGGTCAGCCCGCCGCCAATTCCTAGAACAGGCATGCAATCCATTTACCAAAGCCTATCTGGCACCGCCAATTCCTGGAACAACATGAAAAATATTCAAAAATTTATTGCAACAATCTTTGTGTTTGCTCTTTGGGCAATTTTGATTGCTGGTACGATCATTGTTCCAATAGTCTATGTCTTGGGACGCTGGGATTAGTGGGTCTGTAATTGATTTCCACACCCTGCAAACGTATTGAGTATATATAATGCCATAATAGCAATATGGCAAAACCACTCATTGTGTGTCGGGATCTTTCGATTATCTACAACCAAGGAAAAGCAAACGAATTTAAGGCTCTTGAAGGGGTGAGCACTGACATTTTTGAAGGCGAGTATATCATTTTGTTCGGTCCTTCCGGCTGTGGTAAGTCTACTTTGATGTATTCCATTCAAGGTTCACTTCCGCCAGGGGAAGGGACTTTGTTGGTAAAAGGGGACGACGTGTATTCATATCCTCCGGCAGAGCGTGTGTACTTTCAGAGATACGTAATGGGAATTATCTTCCAACAGTTTAACTTGATTCCGTCTTTGACAGTGCTCGACAACGTCGCTCTGCCAATGATTTTTTGTAACGCAGATAAGGCCACCAGAAATCGAAGGGCGCAGTCATTGCTGGATAGGTTTGGGGTAGGGCACGTGGCGCACAAGATCACCCCGATGCTCTCTGGAGGCCAACAACAGCGTGTCTCTGTAGCACGGTCGATGGTCAATGACCCAAAGATTCTCTTGGCCGACGAGCCAACTGGAAACCTCGACTCAGTGTCTACGCAGCAAGTGATGGACAAAATTGACGAGATTAATACCTTTGATAGACGGACTATTATTATGGTATCGCACAATGCGGCTCACCTGAGCTATGCGCACCGGGTGTATTACCTTAAAGATGGTCATGTGGTTCGTGAGGTGGTAAATCCGCAACGAAAACAGATAAAACCGGTGCGAGAAGGTGAGACTATTGTCACAGAGCTGGAACAGCTCGCTCGATTATATCCCTACGATACGGTAGAAACTTTGCGAGTAAAAAGTCTCGTAAATTACCTGACGCAAGACTATACCTTTGACCAGCTGGTGCGAATGGAGCACGCAATTGCACTGTTTATTCAAGGGAAAATTGATCGTGATGCGTTTGTAAAAAGTCTCGTAGCGCCATTTGAGCGTGGTGGGGTAGAGGTAGATGAAAAAGAAGCCCGCCGAATGGCTACTATAGCTGACCGAATGATGAATCGAGCAGATGATATTCGCCGGTATCGAAGTAAGAAAAATAACGATGGTGTATTTTTCTCGCAGCACAAATTGGCAGAGAGAATGAAAGAATTTTTGACTGGTGAATATAGAATAAAACTTTCAAAAGAGCAAGACAACAACATGACTGAACTTATTGCCGATCGGGTGACTGGAGTGATAGCAGAAGATGATCTGAATGAACGTCTCATGAAGGGTGTTCGTAGTGGTGGTCTCGGCCTGTCGGAAAAAGAGTCAGACGACATGACCCGTTACTTTGAAAAAGTGATAGCCCAGGGTATCGACGTAAGTTACAAATCATAGTATATGCGCGTACAAGACTTAGCTCAACTCTCAACTCGAATGTTCAAGACCAATCCCTTGCGTACCTGGTTGACTATTCTTGGTATGGGTGTAGGTACTGCTGCTGTGGTGGTGTTGGTGGGTCTGGGTTTTGGATTGCAGCAGATTATTCTTGAGCAGATTGTGTTTGGAGAGACCCTCCTTTCTTTAGGGGTGTCTTCCACTGGTGCTCAGGGCCTGCGTCTTACGCCCGAGACGGTAGCTGCGTTTGAGGCAAAAGAAGAAGTGGTGGATGCAGCTCCGCTGGCTCGGTTTCCTGCACTGGTAACCTATAAAGGGTTGACCGGAAACGTATTTGTGCAGGGTGTCGAACCGCCATACCTTCGGTATGCAGGTGTGACGGCCAGTGTTGGCGAAGTCTTCTTAGAGGAAGATGCTGAAAACACCGATTCCATCATGCTTTCTCCTGCAACACTGAAGTTGTTTGGTATTGCGGACGAAGACGTTGAGTCATTTATTGGTGAACGAGTGTCCTTTCGATTGCTTGTACCCGCAGAGGATGGTACTGACAATGTGGACGAGATTGTAATAGATAAAGAGTATATTGTGCGCGGTATTACCAAAGAGGAGGGGGTACTCAATGCACTGATGATGCTCCCAGAGCTGCGCAATTATGTGGGCATTGAACAGTACGAACGTATCCAAGTCCGAGTGGACACGAACGAAAATCTACCCATAATAGAAGAGCAGTTGATAGAAGAAGGGTATCGAGTGACTGCTCTGTCTAAAACTGTAGAACAAGCATCAAAGATTTTCCAGGGTGTGCAGGTCGTTTTGGCAACGTTTGGTGGCATTGCTCTCATCGTGTCAGCGATTGGAATGTTTAATACTATGACTGTGACGCTCCTTGAGCGAACCAAAGAGATCGGAATTATGCGCACGATTGGCGCTGCACCAAACGATGTAAAATACCTTTTCGTGTCGGAGTCTGTCATTGTAGGTTTCTTAGGCGGTGTGACTGGGATTTTGATGGGTGTTGTGTTCGGCATATCCATCAATGTATTTCTCAATATTCTCGCCAGTCAGTTTGGGGGACAGGCTGTTTCTTTATTCTCCTTCCCGCTTGATTTCCTGGCGTTTATCGCACTTTTCTCAGCCGGAGTCGGATATTTGACTGGTATCTTCCCAGCCCGACGCGCTTCAACCCTCAATCCACTAGATGCGATTCGGTACGAGTAATCCAAGTGAGTGGGGGTGTGTACAGTCTGTGTATAACTGCCAGCGGTAAATTTAGAGAACAGTTACAATTAGACAAAGTTAGTTAGTTATTTATTTATATTTATTATGTCGTACAACAATGAAGAGTTTCCGCAATACGTAAAGACAGCGGGTAAAATCACAGTCCTAACCGCGTTGGTTGGTCTGTTTGTGTTCATGGTGGCTTTCGTCTTTGATGTCGGTCAGCAAGAGCTGAGTAAGGTGTCTGCTCAAACAACCACTGCACCCACCAGATTGACTGTACTGAACACCCCGCCGTCTTTTACTATTAATGCCTACGAAGTTACAGAATCTTCTACCTCTTCTCCAACTAACTCTGGCAACAATATCGTGTGGACTGCACAAGCCAACGACAGTAACGGTGCACCATACTTCTTGCTCCTGTGCGACTCTAACGCTACTCCAACTCCAAACGCTGCCACTCCTGGCAACCTCGGTACCGCGCCACCTGACTGTGACGCAGGAGCAACTCAATGGGGGGTTTCTATCGGCGTTCCAAGTGATTCATTTGCTACCGTCACCCGAGCTACTACCGAGTCAGCTCCGTTTGCAGAATCAAACGACTGGTATGCCTGGGTGTGTGATGACGACCCAGACAATCCAAGATGTAACGCGACTCCAGTCCAAGGACTGTCCGCAACTAACTCTTCTCCATTCAACGTGAATAAGCGACCAGTTTTCTCTGCCTTTGCAAACAATGGACCAATTGACCCAGGTGCAGTACTGACCTTTTCTTCAACCTCATCTGATCCTGACTCAGTAGTAGACAACGATACAATTCGACTCATCGTCTGTTCAACCAACTCCACTTTCGACTCAGTCACAGATACTTGTTCTGACGAAATCGCATCGACTACGTCAACCACAGTAGAAGACGATGCCTCGGCTGACTATACTGTTGCCAGTATAATTCAAGACGATACATATACAGCGTTCGGATATTTGGTCGATGTGCATGGTCACGAAGCGACGGCCAATCCAATTCAAGCAAACTTTGATGTAAATAACGTTGCTCCAGTTGTGTCGGGTGGTGACATATCATTGAACGGCGGTCTAGACATGAGTCTTAGTCCTGGAGCAGAGACTAGCGGGTTTACACTAGACTTTACTGTCCGAGACGCGAACAGTTGTGAGGTCGCAGGAGGTGGAGATGAGATTACAGCTTACAATGTAGCAATCTTCCGTTCTGGGGTGGGGACATCTACTTGTGACGCAACTGCAGTCGGGTACGATCCCAACAACTGTTATCCAAGTGGCGTAGCAACCTCAACCTGGAACTTATCTTGCACCCAAACAAACGCTTGTGCTGGTGCGTCACAAGACGATGTAGATTATTCTTGTACTTTCCCATTATGGTTTGTAGCAGATCCTACAGATTCAGGACCCAACACTCCTGCTGCTCTCATTGCTCAAAACTGGACAGCTGCAGTAGCTGGGGTAGACGACGATTTTGCCACCGGGACACTTGCAACCACTTCTTCTCCAGTTGAAGTAATTAGCTTGAGTGCACTTACTATGCTCTCCAATGACATTGCATACGGAGGAATTGAGCCGGGTGATGACAGTGGCAGCCTAAATGCAACGTCAACCCTAGAAAATATCGGTAACACCGGCCTTGACCAAGAAGCTCGTGGAGAATCAATGTGCGGTACGTTTAGCGCGACAACGACATGTCCTGTGTCTGCAACGTCTACTATCCCGGCAGACCAGCAAAAGTTTGCATCTTCGTCACTTACGTACTCTAGCCCTTCTGCAATTGTGATGGATGATACGCTTGATCAAGAGGTAGAGCTTGATGTCCTGAAGACAACTTCAACTTCAACTCCAGAACAAGGAACAACGTATTGGGGTATTGCGGTACCAGGTTCAATTGAATTGGCAGGAATCTACACCGGTCTCAACACCTTTACCGCCCGAACAGCAGAACCAGGAGATTGGGAATAGTCTACTTCAATCACAACCCAAGAGTTAAAGCAACCACCACTGTTATCCAAGAGTGGTGGTTGCTTTTTGTCCGTTTTTTTTCGATAATATCAAGTACTGTGTTGCGATTCTTTCCTCAGAATTTTTTTCTTTTAATGTTAGTGCTTCCAGTGCTGTTTTTTGGCACTGGCATCACAGAAGTTTTTGCTGGTTTTGGTATTACTCCTCCTTACGTGAGTAATACCAGTCTTACTCGTAACTCTACATACGAACAGCAGATATTGTTGGTCCGAAGCGATGCAGTGACCGACCAGAGAGCGGAAATCACTATTGATGCACCCGAGATCCAGGACTGGATTGAAATCGTCGAGGGAGACGAAATTAAGCTTCCTAGAGGGGTGCAGAAGGTTCCCATGACGGTCCGAATCATGGTCCCCTCAGATGCTGAGTTTAAAGATTATGGTGGTGCAATCAGAATTAGAACACTCCCTGATGGTGAAGAGGTGACTCAGGGCGCGGTCAGTATTTCACTTGGTGCACTGGTCGATATTGATTTGTCTGTTATAGATAGAGTGATTAAAGATTTTCGAGTGCGGAAGATTTCAGCTCCAGACTTGAACGAAGGTTCTAAGATTGGTTGGTTATATTTCCCGGGTAAAATCCGCTTCGATGTATTGCTTGAGAACACTGGAAACGTAGACGTCGCTCCTTCAAGTGTTGAATTTAGAATTTATGACCGAGCTGGCAAAGTTTTGCTTGAAGAAACCAAAAGTAAAGGGAGTATCGATACCGTTCCTCCCTATGGTACAGAAACCATCACAGCTGAGATTCCGACTCGTCTCGAGGCTGGAAGTTATATCGCTCGCTATACCGTCTACAACGGTGACGAAATAAAACAAGAAGGTGATTTAAGTCTCAATATCTTACCATCAGGCACACTGCAGCTGGCGGGATTTGGGTTTAGTGGTCTTTCTGTGCCGCACAAGATTTCAATCTTACTACCTGTCTTTGCAGTTATGATTGCAGGAATCTACATCTGGCATGCTCGTCGTAAACGCAGTAGTCGCACCAAGTAGCTATGAGAGTATGGTTACTGATTAGCGGTTTGCTCTTGTACATAGCAATGCCCGCACTTTCTCATGCACAGAATCTCACTGCTTCAACTACACTCACGTTGAGTATATGTGGGAACGAAATAGTTGATGTGGGAGAGAGTTGTGATGTGCTCGGTGAAACAGGAGTGTATAGTCAAACTATTGCTGGCAGACAATGTACTCCACAGTGTCAGTTTGGTCCGTATTGCGGTGATGGAATTTTACAGACTGCATTTGATGAAGAGTGTGATGATGGGAACAACGATGATGGTGATTTTTGTTCCGCATCATGCAAGATTGAGCCGGCTGGTTCTGGTGGTGGTGGTTCGTCTGGTGGAAATAGTGGTGGAGGAAGTAGAGACTTGGGCGATACTTTGATTAGTGTTGTGGGTCAAGCGTATCCATCTCAAACAATCAATTTCTTACTTGATACTGAGTCAGTAGGGAGTGTACGCTCAGACAGTAGTGGGGATTTTGAATTTTCTACCGAAGCCTCTCCGGGAACTGCAACATTTGGCATCTGGGCGAATGATAGTCAAGGTAACCGGTCGATTACCCTAAATAATACCTTTGACGTAACTCAGGGAGCGATTACAAATGTAAACGGCATTATCCTCCCGCCAACCATCCAGATAGCCAATCAAAACATTGACCCGGGAGCACAAATTACATTGTCTGGACAGTCAGTTCCAAACAGTACCGTCGAAGTTGTATTTGATGATGAGGCTATCGTTGAGTCGGTTACAGCAGCAGCGGACGGTGACTGGTCGCTCAATTTTTCAACCGACCGGCTTTCCATAGCAGAGCACTTGGTCCGTGCTCGGACCATTACTGGCAGTCCGCCGCTGACTACAGAGAGTAGTTTTAGCGCTTCCCTGCAGCTGTTTATTGGTGTGGATGGTCAGGCCACCACCCCGTCTGACCTGAACCGAGATGGCTCGGTCAATCTGATCGACTTTTCGATCTTGATTTTTTGGTGGCAAACCAGCGGTGGTGACTCAGACCCTCCAGCTGATATTAATGGAAATGGCAGTGTGAGTCTTGAAGATTTTTCGATACTGCTCTTTAATTGGACGGGCTAAGAAGACTAATTTTGGTGAACGTTGGAGTGCCTGTTCTAGGAATTTGCCCTAGGTCAGGGGCAAATTCAGGCGCTCTGCGTACAGAAAATATCTCGCTGCGCTCTGTATTTTCTTTAACGAAATCTATTCAAGAGTTATTTTTCTATTCAAGAGTTACTTGGGTGAATAAAGTGCGTGCCTGTTCTAGGAATTTGCCCTAGGTCAGGGGCAAATTCAGGCGCTCTGCGTACAGAAAATATCTCGCTGCGCTCTGTATTTTCTTTAACGAAATCTATTCAAGAGTTATTTTTCTATTCAAGAGTTACTTGGGTGAATAAAGTGCGTGCCTGTTCTAGGAATTTGCCCTAGGTCAGGGGCAAATTCAGAACTAAATTCAAAATACGCCTGTTGGGCGTTTTTTCATTTAATTTTTCGGTGTATAAGTGTCGGTTGGGTTTTGGTGTCGTTGTACAATAGAGAAGTACACAAGGGGAGGTAATCAATTAGTATTACTGCATGCATTTTGTGTGGACACTTCAGCCGAGTGTTACCCTTGCTGTATATTTACGTTTCATCTTTGTGTAGCGGAGTGGAGACCACTACACAGTGCAAGCTTTGCTTGTATATGTATTCACACCACGGATACATAATTCGTAAATCTAATACAACGTAGAGTACTATGATTAGAGCGTCAAACACGTTCTCAGTACTCCAAGCTACAGCAGCGATTGTCGCCTTTGCCATCATTCTTTGGTCGCTAGGTGTACCATCACTCCGCTTTGCGGAAGCTGCTAATGTCACCACTTTTAGTGACACACTATCGGACTCTGCTCCAAGTGCTGTTTCTAACCACACAATTGAATTTGTGACCCCTACTGGACTCGTGGGAGGAGAACTTATCACAATCACGTTTCCTGCAGGATTTACTGGAATCGCTGGTCTAGACTTCAATGATCTTGACCTGTCGGTAAATGGTTCTGATGAAGATCTGGCGGCCGCAGCAGCTACGACCGATTGGGGCGTAAATGCTTCAGGCCCAGTCATCGATATCGAAAGTGGAACCGACACTATTGGTGCCGGAGCCACTGTTACCATCGAGATTGGTACCAATGCTACGAACGGCGCAACTGGGGATACCCAGATCACGAACCCAGCAACATCTACTTCGTATGAAATTGAAGTTGATGTTGCAGGAAATGATACTGGTAGTACTCGTGTCGCTATCGTAGACACTGTAACTGTTTCAGCATCTGTTGACACACTCTTCACGTTCGAAGTGACTGGTGTTACATCCGGAACGCTTGTAAACACAGCAGATTCTACCGGTGGAGATACCACAGCGACAGAGATTCCTTTTGGGGAGCTGTTAGCTGATACAGCCAGCACTGCTGCACAAAATCTTGAAGTGAGCACCAACGCCGCAAATGGTTTTGTAGTAACAGTACAAACTGACCAGCAATTAAGCTCAGCCAATGGTGCAGATATCGATGGTTTCAGAAATGGAAACTACGATGCAACACCGGTTGCCTGGGAATCGCCTGGAGTAACACCTGGAAATGAGAATGAGTATGGTCACTGGGGAATTTCCTCATCCGACACTACTCTGACAGCAGGTCTATCAGACTTGTATTCAGGAGGAGATAGCTTTGTATCTGCCTCAACTACACCGGTGGAAGTGTTTCGACACGACGGTTCATCAGATGGATCGGTAGCTGGTGAAGGTACAGCACAGGTTATTTACAAGGTAGAAATATCTGCCCTGCAAGAAGCAGCCAACGACTATACAGCTACATTGACATATGTAGCAACCCCAGTATTCTAGCCGGATACTGACTCTAAGCTTGGAGTTAAACGGCAAAAAACCCTATCTCCCACCACGAGACGGGTTTTTTGTTGCATGAGTAAAGGCCCGAAGGGCCTATTACGAATGTACATCAGAATTTGTTGCTAGAAAATACAGAGCAAAGCGACAATATTTTCTGTACACAGAGTGCTTGCCTTAGACAAATTCTGAGTGCATGATTTACGCACCCGCCGCCGATTCGGATTACGGAATTTTGCACAATCATCTTGAAATACTATGCATATATGCTTTTATCACCTAGCTACTTTGAAACGCTAATTGATTGTGTGTACAGACACACTTACACAACCAAACGCTTGATATACTAATCATATGAAATGGGTTCGCTTTCTGGTGTTTTTAATACTGTTTTTGATAACAATACCTTCAGCTGCATCTGCAGCATCTTTATATATCGATCCAGCGGTCAGCGAGCTGTTGCGTGGTGAATCTATTACTATGGCAGTTCGTCTGGATACTGATGAGGCGGCTGGTGAGTGTATCAATGCGGTTGACGCCGTGATTTCCTATCCAGACAATATTGAGCCTGTCGATGTCTCTATTGGCTCATCCATTTTCTCAATGTGGGTTGAGCGTCCCACCATCAACAAAGCGGATCGAACGATCACGTTCGCAGGGGGGATACCAAATGGATATTGCGGACGCGTGGCCGGAGACCCGAGACTGACCAATGTACTGACCGAAGTAATATTTCGTTCTCCAGGTTTTGTAGTCGGAAAGTCTCAGACTGACTCAAATGTGGCAGAGATAACTTTTTCATCTGAATCAACTGCATATTTAAATGATGGTCGGGGCACAAAAGCAGATTTGAATACGTACGGTGCGAGAATCACCCTCAACTCAGCTGGCGGTTCTGGGGTAAATAATCAGTGGCGTGATAAGGTGAACAATGACAATATTCCTCCAGAAGAGTTTAGTATTTTTCTTGAGCAAAGAGATATTTCTAATGATTACTATGTAGTTTTTAATACGACCGACAAACAAACTGGGATTGCTTCGTATCAGATTATGGAAGAGCCGCTCACCCAGTTTGGTTCATTCCAGTGGGGTAGAGCAGATGCTCCATGGGAAGACGTACAAAGTCCCTACACGCTGCAAGATCAAAGCCTAAACAGCATCATCCGTGTCCGCGCAATTGACAAGGCTGGGAACGAATATATCGCAAACCTTATTCCTGATGAATCTCTTAGAACGTTCTCAGGTGAAAGACTGCTCACTTATGTGTTAGTGGCGTTTGGTGCTGTGCTGGTAATTATAGTCACGGTTGTAGTGTTCTCAATAGTAAGACGAAGAAAAAAATACCGTCTCATCGGAGCCCGGTTGGACGACGATGCTCACGATGATGAATTCGACCAAGACCAGGTTAGTCAAAAATAATATGTATACTTCGTTCCTTCAAAACAAAATCACTCGTTTGAGCAAGCTGTCTATCGTAGGTATCATACTCTCGGTAGCATTCTTGTTGTGTGTTCATGTGGCATCTGCAGCTACGCTCAGTCTCTCTCCTGGGACTGGTGTGTATTCATCAGGGGCCACGTTTTCTGTCAACGTGAGAGTAAATACTCAAGGTGATGCTATTAATGCTGCGGAGGGAACGTTGAAATTTAATCCCAATGAGCTATCGGTCGTGAATGTTACCCGGGCTGGATCAATTTTCAATTTATGGGTTACTGAACCAGAGTTCTCAAATAGCGCAGGAACCATCTCGTTCAGTGGCGGCTCTCCTTCTGGATATACCGGAAGCGGTGGAAGCGTAATGACAGTAACGTTTCGAGCAGCTGGAGCAGGTACACCACGAGTGTCGTTTACTGACGGTTCAGTGCTTGCAAATGATGGTCGGGGTACCAATGTGTTGACCGCCATGAATAGTGGTTCTTTTACCATTCAAGCTCAATCCTCTGCGCCAGCACCAGAAGTAATCACTGAGTATGTAGCACCTGCTAATACTCCTGGAGCACCAGCCATCACCTCAGATACTCATGGCGACCCAAGGGCTTGGCACAGCGACACAAGTGCTGTGCTGTCATGGCCATTACCCCCAGGGATTACTGCCGTTCGTACCGGCCTAAACAGCAACCCAACCAGTATTCCTACCAAGGTATATGAAAATCCGATTCGAACTATAACGCTCGATGATTTGGATGATGGGATTTCTTACTTTCATCTACAATTTCAAAATGTTGATGGGTGGGGAAGAGTCTCACATTATCGCTTGGCGGTAGATTCACAGAAACCAACTGATATCAACATCTCACAACCAGAAGATGCAAATTTGGCCAACCCGGTGCAAGAATTGGTCATTGATGCCAGTGATGAGACTTCGGCCGTAAATCGCTTCTTGGTGAAGATTGATGATAATGAGCCGGTAGAAATCACTAGAGAAACCGCTACTGGTACGCTAGAGCTGCCACCGCTCAGTCCTGGATATCACACCACTATCATTGAGGCGTTTGATGAGGCTGGTAACAGCATAATCGAATCGTTTTCCCTAACTATTTCGTCATTTGAAAAACCAGTATTTACTGATTACCCATCTGAGATAAATGAAGAGGTTATCCCGGTGATAAAAGGTTTAACTCGACCGAACTCGTCCGTAGACGTCTTTGTGCGAAGGGTTGGTGGCGAACCAAGTCAGTATACGTTGCAGTCTGACAGTGATGGTGTCTTCACCTTTATTCCTGAGGGAACGTTCTCCAACGGAGTGTATGAACTGTCAGCTCAAGCAACCGATGAGTTCGGAGCGCAAAGTGCTGTTTCTGACGTAGTGAGAATCGCAGTCCAGCAACCAGGGTATTTACAGATTGGCTCCTTCATCGTGAGTGTCCTTTCAGTCATTGTGCCAATGGTAATCTTGATCGGGTTGCTGATAGTGGGAACCTTATATCTGTTTGCGTATGTCAGACGATTTAAAAAGAACGTGGGGGTAGAGTCTGTAGAAGCATTAGAGATCCTTCATCGTGAGTTTTCGAGCTTACAAAAGACACTGCGCACAGAAGAAAGTGCTATGCAAGCATCCCGGAAGACCAAAAAACTCACAAACGCCGAATCACATATGATACAAGCATTTGATACAGCACTGAGCGAATCACAAGCCAAGGTAGAAAAAGAAATCCAAGACATTACTGAGCTTACTGAAAAACGATAATATTCAATATATGCAAACTGAGACCAAGACAACCAAATACATTACCTTAATAGGAGCGTTTATTCTTGGTGCCGCTATTGTGTATTTTTCAGTTAGTCAGATCACAGAAAACCGGTTTCAAGTGCTGGAGTCTGACACGCGACTGCTGATATCAGAGCAGGAAGCAATCTTGGCCACCATCGCGGAAATTACAGCACGCAACGGAGCCGACTCTGTGACTGAACAAATAGTCCAAGACTGCTCTATTTCCGAACGAACTGCCTTTGATACTTTGCTGGGAGGTTTAAATGACGGCTTAAGTCAAATTCAGCTCATTGAATTGGAAAGATTGTTTGGCAGGTGTGGTGGTTTTTATGCTGAAAGAAAAGCGATGATGGTAGCTAGGCTCGCTCGAGAGATAGAAGTCTATCAAACCTATGTGCGCCAACTTGAAACCATCATTGATGCAGACGTAGAAGATGAATTTTTCATTTCACAATGGACTCATCTAGCGGAGCAGGAACAAAAACAAAGCGAACTATTTTCTGAACTGGTGCGCAAGCAAGACGAAATCATCGCTGCGTTGCTGGCAGGAAAGTCGGCCGATTCACTAGAAATAGTCGAGATTCTCAGAGACGTACAAGAGATTCAAGACACGCTGACTGTGACCAATATTCAAACGGCGAACGTCCGTGAAGAACTGAATTCATTTTAGTGAATTACTATGAAGAAATTTACTATATTCATACAATCAATATTTCGAAAAAAACCTAAAAGCATGACTGTCAGGTATATGTTTCCAGCCCTGCTCTCATTTGCGGCGCTCGCAGGCATGGCCAGTGTTATGTCTTCACAGTCCTCGTACATTAGACTAGAAACCTCAGACACTTCTATCGAAGCTGGTGAAAGATTTGTGTTGCATGTATACGCAAGCTCTCATGTCCCGGTCAATGCTGTTGATATCACCTTGTCATTTGACCGGGACTCTGTTGAAATTCTTGAGGTAGATCGAGGGCAATCAGTTTTGACTATATGGACTGAAGATCCTATCATTGAGTCAAATAAAGTCATCCTTAAGGGAGGTACTTTTCTTAAAGGTTTCCTGGGAGAGCATGAAATTGCTTCTATTGACCTAAGAGCATTAAACACTGGTCTGAGTACTTTTGAGGCTACAGATGTGGTTTTGCTGGCTGGAGATGGTGCTGGTACACCGGTGCAGGTGAGTGAATCGCTTGATTCAAGCGTGAATTTTTACGTATACGATGAAGACACGGATCCTGATACTATAGCTGTCAATGTGGGAGTAAAAATCATCACTGACATTAATGGTGACGGGCAGGTTACTTTGAGCGATATTAGTGCATTTATGGCAGCGTGGAGTTCACGGGATAAAACGTATGATTTCAACTCCGATGGCAAAATGACGTTTCGAGATTTTTCAATAATTTTGGCTGATTTTTTTCTCAAGTAGTGAGCGGGTGGTGGATAAGCTGTTGATAAGCCTGGTGAGATAAACTGGACAAAACTGGTATTATTACAGTGTGATGGGAAAATTTTAAGGCGATCACAATGAAAATTGTGCCTAAAAATGTCACGTAGTAGCAAAAATATAGTTAAAAATAACAATTTAAACACTAGCTCGGGGCGCTTTGTAACTAAGCGTTCTGCTGGGGTATTTGATAACGCTCCATCCGCATCTGCTGTGGATTCTGTCTTCCTGTACAAGTTAGTTTTTACTAGTAAAAAAGCCGCTCTGGTGGCGATTTTATTGTGTATTTGTTTTGCTACTCAATCAGTACAATTCGCAGAAGCAAACGAAGAAGAGCCTGCTGTAGCTGAAGTGCAAGTAGAAGAGGTACAAGAACCTCTTGATAATACCTCCCAAGACCAAAGTCAAACCGATGTAATTGAAAACGCTACGCCATCTGAACCCACCCCCACGCCTGAACAAGACAACGCAGCCAAACCTTCACAAGACGATACACAAGAGTCTGAACTAGATGAGCAAAATGCGACCGAAATTGAAGCAGATACCACTACTAACGAGCCAGTAAATGAAATCTCGGACGAAGAAATAAACCCTGATTCACAGACCAAAAACTCTGAACAGTCTGTAAGTTCAGAAGCAGAGTCTGAAGAGGAGGGAGGTGCTGTCCCAGTAACCCAAGAAGTATCTGTAGATTCTGGCGACATCCAAACAGCAGAAGCAACAGAAGAGGTCGACTCTAAAGAACCAGAGTCAGACGTTTCAGCTACTACTTCCACTTCTGATGTAGCAGCGACTTCAAGTGCCAGTTCAACTGAACAGGAATTTGTATCTACCGCTACTACCACTGAGCCGGATGATGAACAATCTTCAGGTCAGTTCAATAGTTCTGATGCAGATTCAGACACGCAAGAGTCGGAGTCAACGCAAAACGCTGACAGCGAAGTATTTGAATTGTCAGAGACGAGTGGGTCGTCGTCAGATGAAGTAGATTATGTGGCAGAGCCGCCGACTACTTCTAATGAAAATCTCGTTTTCACAGTTGAAAGTGATACTCATTTCTCATTTAATAAAAATGAATGTATTCGAGTTGAAGACGGGTCGTTTTATTGCCAGGAACAAGATGGCGAAACAGTCCTAGAAGACTCGCTTATGGCCGCGCCGGATAGTGATGGTGATTTAGAGATATATTTAGTGCGAGATGGTGAGAGATATCAGGTTACCCACAATGAAGTCGATGATGCATCTCCGTATTATGATGAACTTTCAAATACCATAGTGTGGCATCGATTACTCAACGATAGATACCAAATAATTTCATACGATATTGAATCGGGCGAGGAAGAACAGCTTACTCAAACAACGGTAAACAACATGGAACCTGCTCGTCATGGCGGATACACTGTATGGCAACGCTGGGTTGAGAATAATTGGGAAGTTATTTTGTTCAATGGCGAAACGGAAACACAAATAACTGATTCTGCCCGACACGACATTGCGCCGCACATCCGTGGACCGTTAGTGATTTGGAATAGTCAGTCAAATGATGGTTCTCAAGAATTGAAAACATTTGATATCCAAAGCAGAACTCAAACGACTATTGCTGATAGTGAAGGAGTGTCTGTTTCAAATCCAAGAATGGTGGTGATGTATGAAGCAATGTACGAAAATGGAGACACGGTCACCAAAGGATTTGATTTAGTTTCTGGAAAAATTGTCCCTCTACAAGCACTACCAAAGCAACTTCCAGAAGAATTACCCAATTCAGAACCAACAGAGGAAACAAGAGCATTGATTCAAAGCAAGCCAGAACCAAAAGCAACAGTAGTTTCAAATGTTCAACCCTCCGGTGGGAACGGAACGTCAACCGTTTCTGCTACTTCCAGTGTGACCAATGCTCAAACGGCAACTTCCACTACAGCCGATTCGCAAACACTTGATTTACGAGCCATGTCTACCCCAGAGTTAGTAGAGCACCTTACTAAAAGTGATCGGGCATCGTCGACAATTCCTGACGTGGTAATAGAAAAACAGCCGGCTACCTCAACGGACAGTGGAGAACAAGCCGGTGTTGTGGACCTAGTGCTACCGTCTGTAGATGATATTGAGAACATCGGTACCAGTACACAAAACAAGCAAGAATAAATCCGCAAATAAGGTATTATAGTGAGACGGAGTTATGTATCATCTGCGGTTATTAAAAAGCATCAACAGCCTGGTTGCAGGAGGCGTTTTAACTACTTTGCTTGTGCAAGCAATAGGGGTTTCGTTGTTTCAGGCTGTCTTTTGGTGGCCGTTGCAAAGTGAAGCGGCAGTAGTGACCATTGATAGCACAGTCAGTACCGCAGCTAATGCAAACAACTTTGCTGGAACACAGACAGTTTTTATTGATGACAATACTGGATATACCTTTTATAAGGATAGTAATAGTCAGTGCGTGTATAGCAAAACAACCGATGCGGGAGCAACCTGGGGCACCGCAGTGACGGTCGATAGTCAAACTGATTGTTTGAAAATTGTTGTCTGGTATGACCGCTGGACACCGGGTGATTTAACCGGAACTGATATTCATATCGCGACTATGGATAGTGGTGACGATGCTCTTTTTTACAATAGTCTGGATACCGCGAGTGACACATTGCTTTTGGGGAGCTCACCGGTGAATGCAACAATAAACTCAGGCCAAGGCCCAACGTTTACCGACACCCTCAATGCCCACACCATCACCAAAGCAACCGATGGAAGTATTTACCTGGCGGCAAATGATAACTCAGATTCTTATGTCGTATCGTGTGCGACCAGTTGTTCCACTACCACTAACTGGTCTGAGGTGGGTACCAGTCCGTTTGATGAACGAAATGACTTTAACCTACTGATGCCATTGGCAGGCGGAGATGTTTTGGTTATCAATCGCGATACCTCAGCTGATGATATTCGCTCCGCTGTTTGGAATGGAACATTATGGTCGGGCTGGACTACTATAGATGCTAACGCAACTGAAGACACCGACTACGATGTATCAATGAGCGCCGCCGTTGATAAAACGACCGGCAACGTAATGCTGGCATATGTTGCCGATATCGGGGATAAAAATAGTGCCGATGATGATATACGAACTGCCGTGTACAGTTCAGGAGCGTGGTCTGCTGGTGGTGACGTGATTACCAATGCCGCTGGTTCACTGAGTACTGTGGCGGTTGGTATTGACGAGAACACTTCAGATGTGTATGTAGCCTATGGGCTCACGAGTACGTTTCAAGATCAAAGTACCGGCGATGTGTTTTGGAAACAGTCTACCAATAACATGACTTCGTGGGGTACTCAGCAGGGCCCGCTCAACAGCGTTCAAGGAGAACTGTATGGAGTTTCACTCAACCTCTATGATGCAGAAAGAATCTACGCCACCTGGTTTGAGGCTGCTAGCTCAGATAGATTTGGTGAAACAGTGGTAAATATCGGCCCTGACACCATCCTCTCTTCCGACGGCAATCAGATTACCGAGGCCGTCACTGGAGCTACTGATACCCACCTAGGTGGTACGTTTGTGTTATCAAGCCAATCATCTCGCACGGTGTCTGGGTTTACGATTTCTGAAACCGGTTCAATTGATGCGCAAAATGGACTAACCAATATAAAGTTGTTTTATGATTTTGACACGACTGCACCGTATGATTGTGCGAGTGAGGCATACACAGGAGGTGAGTCACAATTTGGAGCAACCGACACCGATGGTTTTTCCGGGACAGATGGTTCGTCTTCTTTTACCGGTTCTATAATCGCAATTAATCCTACCCAAACCATGTGTGCTTATGTAGTGTTAGATGTCACTACTGCCGCAGTAGATGGAACCAATATAGCAGTAGAGGTGGCAAATCCAGAAACTGACATTAGTGTGTCTGGTACTACGGCGTACCCAGCAATTCCGGTAGCCTTAACGGGAAGTACGAGTATTGTAAGCCCAGCTTTAACTCAGTCACACTATCACTGGCGGAACGATGATGGCTCTGAGACTGGAGCCACCTCAGCTACTGGAGGAAGTGAAGACACCCCAATCGCCGCTTTGAGTAGTTCTGATCCGCGGCGACTGCGTATGGAAGTCTCTAACGAAGGCTCCACTTCCACGTCACCCACGTTTCAGTTAGAGTATGGAGTGGCTGCCCCAACTTGCGAGGATACTTCAACCTGGACCGATGTAGATTTGCAGGAAGATGAGTGGGATATGTCTCTTTCAGGAAATGTGGTTGACGGTACTGACACAACCAACATAGCTACCACATCAGGTGGGGTGACCGACGAGAACAACACGTTTTTAACTCCCAATGGAGGTTTTACTGAAGCTGGCTCAACCGTTGGCCCGGTCACACTAGAAACAACAGAATTTATAGAAATGGAGTTTTCGGTGGTTGCTTCCAGTACCACAGTTGAGGGGGAAACCTACTGTTTCCGGGTGACTGATAATGGTACTGAGTTGAATGCCTATAATCAATATCCACAAGTGACCATCGCAGCCGATGTGACCGTGGCAGCGTTAGGTTCGCATGTTGCTACAGCTGATATACCATCCGATAACCAGTACTTTGGTGGAACTTTCAGAATACAGTCAAATTCTGGCGCTCAAACGGTTAGCAGTTTTACGCTAACGGAAGTTGGGAGTGTGGATGCAGCTGTTGGACTGTCAGCCGTAAGCGTTTTTTATGATTTAGATAATTCAGCTCCATACGATTGTGCTAGTGAATCTTACGATGGCACTGAACCACAGTTTGGAGTCACTGATACTGACAGTTTTTCTGGTCCTAATGGCACTTCTACTTTTACGGGAAGTGTCAGTATTTCAAACAACAGTACCATGTGTACCTATGTCGTGGTTGATGTGTCAGCAGATGCTTTGACTAATGACACGGTCACGTTCGAAATCACCACACCAACTTCAGACATAGAAGCGAGCGGCGCTTCGGTAGGACCGGGAACGCCAGAAACACTCACAGGCTCGACTACTTTGCAGGGTGGCTTTTTGGTCCAGACTCACTACCATTGGCGAAATGATGACGGTTCAGAGACAGGGGCAACTTCTGCCACTGGAGGAAGTGAAGATACGGCTTTGAATAATTTTTCCCAATCAACTCCAATTCGGTTACGTCTACAGGTGTCAAACGAAGGTGCCACCACTACTGCTGATAAGCGCTTTCGACTTGAGTTTGCACCAAAAATTACCACCTGCGACGCCGTTGGTTTGTGGACTGCAGTAGACGATACCAGTGATGAATGGGACGAGTATGATTCTAGCTTCTTAACTCATGGTTCCAGCACAACTGATATTAATATTTCCATCGGAGGAGTATCAGATGAAAACACCACATTCCTGAGTCCCAACTCAGGCATAAGAGAGACCGATGCATTGACGGGGAGTACAACTATTCAAAATAGTGAATATGTCGAGCTGGAGTATAGTATTCAGTCAACCGCCAATACCGCGTTTAACACCACCTACTGTTTTCGAGTTACCGATAATGGAGCAGACCTTTCTGACTACACAACCTATGCCGAGTTACGAACCAGTGCAAAAGCTGACTATAAGGTGCAACGGGGTAGAAGTGTCATATCTGGAACATCCACCACTATCACAGCTGGTGCAGATTATACCGCTCCTGCTCTGGCAAATACGGCCTTTGTGAGAATAACAAACAGTCAGTATATGGGGGCGGGAAACACAACCGGTGGTGGTCGTCAGAACGCAGATGATGTGACCGCGTACATAAATAATCCCGATACTATTTTTACCTCGCTAACATTTGCTCGAGCTGGTGAGTTTGAGAATACAGCTATTGATTGGGAAATTGTTGAATTTATCGGACAGCCTGGTACAGACAATCAGATGATTGTTCGTGACGTCGGCACGGTCTCGCTTGCGAGTACTGACCTGGTTGCCACTGGTTCAGCAGTAACAGTGACTGATGACGCAGATGTGGTGGTGTTTGTGACAGGAGTGCAAAACCAAAACACTTCTCGAAACTATTACGCAGGGCAAGTGACTACCAGCTGGGATGCAGCTGGTGACTTGCCAGTAATTACTCGTGGAGCAACGGGCGGCTCACAGATTGATGTTAGTTACGCTGTAGTTGAGTACGTTGGTCAAAACTGGTCAATTCAAAGAGTGGAACATGACTATGCTCAGGCAGGAATTGCTTCAACAACACCGATTACAGCAGTCAACGCATTGGATAAAACATTTGTCCATAGTCAAAAGCGTATGGATCCCTATGTAGACGTAGTAGATTTGGGACACACAGTATGGCTATCCAGTATCGGCGCTGTATCTTTTCGTCTTGAGTCAGGTGCGAATCCAACTAATCAAACTGCAGTGGCGTGGGTTATTGAAAATACTCAAACCGGATTGGGAGCGATGAATGTGCAAAGAACCAATGGTACGACCGCCAACGGAGCTGAACCGCTTTCGCTCTCCATTTCAATTTTGTCGCCGGTAGAGCTTGAAAATAACGCATCCATTTTTATGAATACCGGGGCTGGAGGAGCTGATTTTAACCACCCTCGAGCGATTGCTGGTGCGCGAATCACTGCAACTTCTTCCTATCAAATTTGGCGCAGTGACACAGGAGCAACTCTGACATATCGAACGGAAATCGTCGAATGGCCAGTAGCTGACTTGGCCTTACGTCAAAATTATTATCGGTTTTATGAAGACAGCAATACCCTCACACCAAGCGATCCTTGGCCACCAGGACCAACGGACTTAGGTGAAAACACCACGATTACGGAAAACGATTCCCCACTTGGAGTGGGTGAATTCCTACGATTGCGCACCACGATACGGGCATCAAACGCAAATTTACCGGCTGGATTCCAGGAGTTTAAATTGCAATTTGCAGAACGAATTTCGACCTGTACCGCTGTGTCGCAGTGGTCTGATTTAGGTAACACAGCGAGTTCTTCGGCCTGGAGAGGGTATGCAGCCACCGGTACATCTGACGGAAGTAACCTGTCTTCAGACCCACCACTACCTGGTGACTTGGTGGTTTCTGTATCTGATGTTGCTGGTCGATTGGTGCATGTAAACCCATCTGCCTTAAATGCCTATTCGGTGCTGGATACTGAAGACATTGAGTACGATTGGTATGTGCAGCAAAATGGCGCTAAGCCAGAGACTACCTATTGCTTCCGGATGGTGAGAGATGATAGCACTGTGTTAGAAGGCTATTTCAATTACCCACAAATCAGAACCGCTGGCTTTCGTCCAGTGACGAACAATTGGCGGTGGTATGACGATGCCGATAATGAAACTCCTTCGAACTCATTGGCAGCAGAAAACACCGCACCAGCTAATATTGGAAATGACGAAACTCTCGCACTAAGGATTACTGTGTCAGAGCTTTCAAACGTAGCCGGTGCAGATGAAAAGTTCAAATTACAATTCTCTGATGATATTAGCTTTGCCAATCCAGTTGATGTGGTCGCTACCTCGTCTTGTCAGGAAAATTCCTTGTGGTGTTACTACGATGGTGGGGGAGTTGATAATGAACTGATTACTACGTCTGTATTGACTGATAATGAGGGATGTACGAGCGGTACTGGAAATGGCTGTGGTACGCACAATGAGTCACCTTTGTATCAGACTGGACATTTGCACGGTGCGAGCAGGGCTTTGGAGTATTCATTTACCATAGAGCAAGCAAATGCCCGCGTGAATGCTGTCTACTACTTTAGACTCATTAATCTACTTACTGGTGACCCAGTTGAGCTTGGTTTGGGAGAAGAATATCCGTCAGTGTTGTCCGGTGCGTCTGAACTCACATTTGAGATATCAGGGTTGCCAGCAGGCACAACTACTGCAGGTGTGGTGACAGACGCTACTACTACACCTACAAATGTAAACTTTGGTTCTGTGTCTTTCAATGATGATGTAATCGCGGCGCAAAGGATATCGGTGGAAACCAACGCCACCGAAGGGTATCAAGTATTCAAATACGCATCGCAAGATTTGCTCAACAGCTATGGTGTTGCGATTGATTCTATATCCGCAAGCAACCAGTCTCCTGATAGTTGGGCAAATGCCTGTTCCGAGGCGGCTACTGGCTGTGTGGGGTACCACACTACTGACGCGGTACTTGCAGGGGGATCGGCTCGTTTTGGGGCGACTGATACCTACTCCGCACTTTCTACCGTGCCTGAAGAAATCATGTTCAACTCACTACCGCTGACCGATACAGTAGACATTATTTACCGTGTACAGGTGACTGAGCAGCAGCCAGCTGGAGACTATCTTACTGACATAGTCTATTTAGCAGTCCCAGTCTTTTAAATGATACAATATCAATACTCTATGCGAAGACCAAGACTAAAATCACTTCTTCTGTCGTGTATATTACTCGGTCAATTAATGCTGCCCGTGAGCGGCGTTTTTGCATCAAGTATAGATGTGCGCCCGCTTTTGATAGATGTAGAGATGCAGGCTCGAGAATCGGAAACTCAAACTATTACATTGCGCAGTGAGTATCCAACCCGAAAAGCAGTGTTATATGCCACGGTTAATGAAATAAGCCTAGATTCATTTGGTGACATCAAAGAATTTGTGACACCGGTGATGTCTGACCGAACAAACACAGTCACCAGTTGGTTGGAAATTACTCGCGGTCGACTCGAGGTGAATCCGGGGGAAACACTCGAAGTTCCGTTGACAATCAAAGTACATCCGTATGCAGAGCCGGGCGTATATCATGCATTTATTGGTATGGTGGAAGCGTCAAAACGTCACGTAGCTGAAGCGATTGCGATGGCTGGAGACGCAGACGGAGTCTTGTTGAAGATTGTCATCACTGATCAGCGGAAAGACAGTATGCGAATCAGTCGTTTTTCGATTGACCGTTTTGTCACTGGTGATGACAGCAAGCAAATTTCTGTAGAAGTCGAGAACACTGGTGATTTGCCGTCGGCTCCATCAGGTGAAATTATTTTTTATGATACTCGTGGGGTTGAGGTCGACAGCGCGTTTATTGAGTCGCTCGACGCAATCAACCCAGGCGAAACCGCCGTGATAGAGGCTATTGTACCGCTATCTTCCACGCTCGGTCGTTACAAAGCAAATGTAGCTCTGTCTTATGGAGGTGGTCAACGTGCCATGTTGCAAGACACGACTTATTTTTATATGGTGCCATGGAGTATATTACTTATGCTGATTGGTGCGATAGTTGTAGTATCATTGGTGATAGCACTGCTATTGCGACGAGCATTAGCTGAGCGGCACGATAGCGAAGATGGTGATGAGGTAACGATGTATATAAAAGATGGACACGATCCTGAGCCAAAAGACCATGATATTGACCTCAAAAAAAATTCTTCATAAGCTACTGGGCAGTTTAGTGCTTTTTTGGGTGTTCATTCCTGGGGCGCTTTATGCACAAGAAGGGTTGAGTTTGAGTATTTCACCCACTTTGTTTGAGATGTCAGCCAGTCCTGGACAAGAATGGTCTAGTAATCTCAAAGTCATCAATACCAATTCCTACGAGTTAGTTGTCTCGGCTGATGTGGTCAACTTTGCTCCGGTGGGAGAAGGAGGGCAGGGTAGATTTACTCCAATCATGGCAGAGGAATCAGGTGGGCAGACATTTGCCGAATGGGTAACACTCTCAGAGCAAACCATTACTATCCCACCTGAGCAAACAGTGCAAATACCATTTACTATAGATGTGCCTCCTGAAGCTCCTCCCGGAGGGCATTTTGCCGCTATTTTGATCGGAACAAAATCAGAGCGAGTCCCAGGTGAAGCCACGAAAGTAGAGACATCCCAAGTCGTTTCATCATTAGTTTTTTTACGCGTTGCGGGCGACATCATTGAGACTGGTAACATTCGCGAATTTACAACCGAAAATGCCGTGTATGAGTCACCCGAAGTAAAGTTCAATCTTCGCTTTGAAAACAAAGGGAACGTTCATTTGCAACCTCAGGGAGACATAAAAATTTTAAATATGTGGGGGCAAGAACGCGGTATTGTTCCAGTTAACAAGAGATCCCTGTTTGGCAATGTGTTGCCAGAAAGTATCCGCAAGTACGTGTTTACCTGGTCTGGAGATTGGTCATTGGCAGATATAGGACGGTATACCGCTATTGCGACTTTGGCCTACGGAGAAAATGATCGGCAGTTTGTGTCTAGCGAGGCACGGTTTTGGGTTATTCCGTGGCGTGCACTGCTCGTGATAGTGTCGATACTCGGTGCCTTTATTTGGCTTTTTGCGTGGTTGTTAAAACTCTATGTGCGTAAAATGCTTCTCCTGGCTGGTGTCTCACCAGAGCTCCAAACACTAAAAAAACCCAGGCGAAAAAGTGCGCGCAGAGTTTCTCTAATTGCTCCCATCGGAGCAGGTATTCTCGACTTACGCAGTAGATTTAGTAACACATCTAACGTTTCAGGACGATTAAAAATGTTATGGCAGTATATAGTGCAATATAAATTGTTCTTTATTGCATTAATTGCAATCATTACGTTTGTGTACTTGGTAAGTATCTACATATTGTCTGCAGTGACTAAAGAACGGGCGTATGAAGTTACCATAGAAGGTATGGATACAAACATAGAACTCAACTCCGAACAGATTAAATACAATGAGCTCCTGGAAGATATTGATGTAGAGTCATCTGTTGTACAAAAAGATTTTCCCGCTGTGCGCATTGTAAACAGGAGCAGTCAAAGTGGTTTAGCAGCTCAACTCAGGTACGAACTGGAAGTGAATGGGTTCCCGGTTGGTGAGTTGAGTAGCGAGTTTGGTGCCAACGAAAGCCGTACGGTCATTGTTTTTGCTCCAGAGTACGCAGACGAAGCACTGCAACTCAGCAATTTTATCGGTGAAACTCTCTTGTCATCATTTAACGAAGCTTCTGGAACCGAATTCCCAATCACGATTTATGTCGGGTCCGACGCAGCTGAAACGATAAATTAATGAAACACTCAATCCTCCTCAAGTCCGCCATAATAGTCATCTGCATAGTGAGCGGCATGCTCGTATTTGCGTACTTAAAATCGACCGAGGTATCTAATAGTAGTCACCAAGAAACCATTGAGCTTTGATACTGCATCCTACGTTCAATGCGCGTGTTAGTGCCAAATCTATAACCTTGCGTGAATATTACCAGCACAACGATTGCTGGCTTGAATAAGAGTTGGTGATTTTTTGGTACGTACTGTTTGCTGGTGAAAAACTCTGCACATATTGGTAAAGTGTGACAAAATAAACAATATGGAACGTTCTGGCAAAATCACTCTCGTTATTATTATATCAATTATTATTGCAGTGGCAGTAATTACGTTTTTTGTCTCACAAAAAAATACTCAGTCTGCACTAAGTAGTAGTGAAGCGGGAACGTCGCTAACGACCCAAGCAGGACAATCGCCTTATACAGATATTGACGGAAATCCAGTGGCCATTGATGAAAATCTAGGTAGTGTACTAGTCGTAAGTTCTTGGGCTAGTTGGTGTCCGTCGTGTGCCGAACAGTTGCCCGATTTGGCTCTATTGGGAGAGGAATTTGCTGACAGGGACGTCAAAGTACTCGCCATCAACCGCGCCGAGCCCAAAACAACCGCAGTCGCCTTTTTGAAAAGTATCCGCGCAACAGAAGGGCTCCAACTGGTGCTTGATCCAGATGATAGATTCTATGCTTCCATTGATGGATACGCTATGCCTGAGATATTGTTTTACGACCCGCAGGGTAGTGTTGTATTTCATCAACGAGGTATAATGACGTACGAACAACTCAAATCTCAAACTGAATTGATGTTAGCGCAAGACGCCAATTAAAAGGGTTTGGAGTATTCTGCAGTACCCTTTACAATTTCATTAAGGTCAGGTATAAAGATGGCAGGTCGCTGCGTACCTTTTACGTCTCTTCCAGCAAATAGTTGGAGCTCCGTCGAATGGGGTTTCTGAGACGTAATACATACGTATGCGAAAAGCAATTGGTTTTTTGATAGTACTTTGGGGATTATCTCAATATTTTACTACTGCCATGCCAGCACTTGATGATGCGGCACGCGAATCGTTTCAAGTGATAGAAGTTGCGGCTTCGGTATCACAAGATAAATTGCAGCAGTAGACAAAATCCAAGGGTTAGCATTTGCTAGCCTTTTTTGTATTTCTATAAATACTGTATACTGAAAGCATGAAATTAAGTAGGGTAGTGGAATACGTATTTTTCTTCGGCTTGCTTGGACTGGCTGGATACATGGTGTGGCTGATAATGGCGCCATTTGTGAGTGCTTTGGCGCTGGCTGCAATTATTGTGACCATCTGTCATCCACTTCATGAGCGAATCCTCAAAAAAATGCCGTACCAAAATCGCACCCTGGCAGCGTTTGTCACCACTATGCTGGTGTTATTTGTGGTCATCATCCCACTCTTTTTGGTCTCTTCTGTGGTGGTGCGAGAGATAGTGAGCTTTTATCAAGAACTCAACACAGGTGGGTTAAGTATTCAATCTTCGATTGCGCAATTAGAGACGACTATCCAAAATTTCATGCCAGCGTTTCAAGTTGATCTCACCCAGCAAATACAGCGCAGTGCTGAATGGTTTGCTGGTAATTTAGGAGCAATTTTTGCTGGTACTGTGTCGACTGTATTTGCGTTCTTTATTGCAATGCTCGGAGCGTTTTACTTCTTTCGTGATGGAAAGGAGCTGCTTGAACTGGTTATCAAAGCGAGTCCTTTACCTGATGATGAAGATAGGGTGATCTTTAAAAGACTAGGTAATGCGATTCGGGCTGTGGCGACGGGGACGATACTGGTCGCTCTCATCCAGGGTACTCTCGTAGCTATCGGGTTTACGTTCTTTGGGATAGAGCGAGCAATTTTATTTGGCTCGATTGCCTCAGTGGGTGCGCTGATGCCAGGAATAGGTACTACTATAGTAACAGCGCCAGCAATTTTGTTTTTATTTATTACTGGAGATACCGTGAATGCGATTGGGCTGTTGGTCTGGTCGACTCTGATTGTAGGATTAGTAGACAATCTGATCGGCCCGTATTTAATGAGTCGAGGAAACAACATGCACCCTTTTATTATTTTGATTGCTGTGCTGGGAGGATTGTCGTTATTTGGACCGATAGGGTTTGTGATCGGCCCGGTGGTAGTAACTCTATTTTTGGTACTTCTTGAGCTGTATAATCAATATATAGTAAAGGAAGGTAGTATTAAAGATATTTCTGACTATGATGAAACGTGAACAAATTGAATCTGTACTGAAAATCAACGGCGTCGAACCAACTTCTGCCGACGAAGAGATACGTTCTGTTTTATTGAGCGCTCGCTATAGTAAAGACGAAGTAGATACAGCTATTATGGTACTCCGAGAAGATACCAAAACTAAAAAAACACGTGTTGACGGTCTTCATAAAGTATTCCGCACCAATGAAGGTTTGCGACCTGACGAAATATCCCAATTACTTGGTATTGAAGTAAATCTCAATCGGCGCGTGCCAGATGATACATCAGAATTAAATCGTATGTCCGCTTTACAAAATGTAATAATCTGGGTTTTGTCAGCACTCATTGCTGTACTTGGATTGGTTTTCTATATGTATATTTACAAAGTTGGAATCTTTCATTCCAGTACTGGACTGCTCTAAATGCATTATTCTCGACCGATTTCATTTCTGTTGACTGGTGTATTACTGTTTCAGTTGACGAGTATCCACATTCAAATACCGGTCTTTGAATACTCTTTTGGTGTGACTTCAGAGTTTGTGAAGCAGCAAAAAACGCCCTCGTTCTCTTTTGTGCCTGTTGCGGTCCAGTCGGTGTCAGAGCAGCAGCCATATGATAGCGTTTTGTTTGTGGGTGATGTATTGCTTGCTCGTAATACAGAGCATTTGATGAGGATCCATGGAAATGACTATCCGTACCGCTCATTATCTTTCAGTGAAGTAGCCAATCGTCCTGCCGTAGTCGGTAATTTTGAAGCCAGCATGCCAAAAATTCACAAACAGACCCCTACGCATATGCTGACTTTTTCAGTGGCGTCGACTTTCATTCCTCCACTTGCTCTTGCTGGTTTTACCCACATGTCATTGGCGAACAATCATACATTTGACTATTCTCAGTCTGGCTATAACAACACTCAAACTACCCTGGATCAAAATGGCATTGTTTCATTTGGCCACCCAAATATGCTAAATAAGTCGTCAATTGAATATGTAGAAATTGATAAAAAAGTCGTTGCTATAATCGCTGTGCATACGCTGCAACGGCTTCCAACGTATTCGGAACTAAAGGAGGTGTTCTCATACGCTACTGCACGGAGTGATTTGCAAGTTGCGTATGTTCACTGGGGTACAGAATATGCTGCCAGCCATAACACACGCCAGCGTGAAGCTGCCGAAAGGTTTGTTGACGCTGGCGCTGACCTTGTAATTGGGCATCATCCACACGTGGTGCAGGATATCGAGCTGGTGCATGGAGTGCCGGTATTTTACTCATTGGGTAATTACATATTTGACCAGTACGACTCAGTTGCGACTCAGGAGGGACTTATGTTGCATCTAGAATTTTCCCAAGAGCAACCCAGAGTATCGCTGCTGCCGGTAACCAGTGTCGGTACGTTGTCACAGCCACGCTACATGCAGACGCAAAACCACGCGACTTTTTTAGCAGACTTGGCTGACCGATCAGACCCAAAGCTAACTGACTTCATTAAAAATGGGCAGATTATTATTGGAGATGAGGTTGCATCTTCATCAAAAGTCGCTATTATGAGCTTATAAATTTGCACAGATATAGAATATGTTTAATAAATTCGAGTTAATAGGAGGTGCGGTGAGTGTGTTAAGTATAGCGCTGGCGTTATACTTGATTCAAGCTGGAGATTTTTTCTCTCAAGTAGGTGAACAAGATCAGGGTGCACAGGTTGCGGCTAGTGACGGTATTGTAGTAGTGCCTCAAGGGGAAAACACCAACCAGTTACGTACAAATGCGTATCTAGAAGCCGCAGATAATAATGGTAATATCAAGCGTATGGTTATTGATGATATAACAATTGGAACAGGAGACGCAGTTGAAGTGGGTGATGTGGTGTCAGTGCATTACGTTGGCAATCTACAAAACGGCCAAGAATTTGATTCATCTCGGAAACGAGGAGACCCATTTGAGTTTACTGTCGGAGCAGGTCGAGTCATCCAAGGTTGGGAAGAGGGTGTGGTAGGTATGCAGGTAGGAGGAGAGCGAGTACTCGTGATACCGCCAGAAAAAGCCTATGGTGAAGCTGGTATTGGTCCGATTCCTGGGGATGCCACTCTGGTCTTTTCAATCGAACTTCTGGACATACAGTAATAACTTTATTTAGCATGCAACGACTATTTTGAATGGGCGTTTTGGTGCATGCTTTTACGGTGGCACAAAATAGAAGCTTGCTGCGATACAGGCACTAGATTCTACTATATGAAAAAACCAATAACATTCGAAATTGTCAAGCGTCAACCTGGTACGTTGGGCAGAGCAGGAGTGATTCAGACACCACATGGTGATATTGAAACTCCAGCGTACGTAGTGGTGGGCACAAAGGGTACGGTCAAAAGTCTCAAGCCCGAAGATATGCGCGACTACGTGGGTAATCAAGTGGCGCTGGCCAATACCTACCATCTCTTTCTCCAGCCAGGTGACGACATAGTAAAAGAAGCGGGAGGGCTGCACGCGTTTTCCAACTGGAATATGCCAACGATAACCGATAGCGGAGGTTTTCAGGTGTTTTCACTGGGAGCTGCGTTTGGGAAAGGGGTGACCAAGTTTGCTGCCGATGCATCAGGGGCTGAAAAAGAAGCTGAGAAACACGGTCTCAATGTCTATAGCCAGGATTTTGCTTCACAGCACGGTAAACTGTGTGTAATCGACGAAGAAGGCGTGACCTTTACTTCTCACATTGATGGCTCAATGCATCGATTTACAGCTGAGCGTTCTATCGACATTCAACACAACATAGGGGCCGATATTATTATTGCGTTTGATGAATGTACGAGTCCGACCGCTGACAAGGAGTATCAGAGAGAAGCCATGGAACGGACGCATCGATGGGCAAAGCGAAGTATCATGGCCCATAAGCAAAACTTTGAGGCACTAAAAAAGCAAGGATTGTATGGAGTGGTCCAAGGAGGCCGGCACACAGATCTACGCGCAGAGAGCGCTACTGCACTCAGCGCTATGGATTTTGACGGTTTTGGGATTGGTGGGAGTTTCTCCAAAGCTGACCTAGGTGAAGCAGTGCGGGTGGTAAATGAAATCTTGCCTGAAGATAAGCCACGTCATCTACTAGGAATAGGGGAGCCGGAAGACATTACTCAGGGAGTGGCACTTGGGTGTGATACGTTTGACTGTGTCGCACCCACACGCATAGCGCGCACGGGTACTATTTACGAACGAACCAACGATGGTCACAAACGTATCAATTTACTAAATACAAAGTACCAAAGAGACTTTTCCAAGCCAGACGAGTCGTGCAACTGTTATGTGTGTCAAAACTACACCAAGGCGTACCTGGCTCACCTCTTTCGGTCTCGAGAAATGCTCGGCCCACATCTGGCGTCGCTGCACAACTTGTACTACATCGTGAATTTCACTAAGCGATTGAGAGAACAAATTCTTATTTCGTAGATTTTTTAAGAGCACATGAACTACTTATGAATTTAATAAAAACTCCATTCATGTTTATTAAATACCGCTATTTTGATCACTAAAATGTGCATAACAATTAAGACATACTTTGCTTATAACTATATAATGTATACGTCTATTCGGTGGGAATGTACTGATTTGACAGAGACATAAATAGGCCCTAAATAATTTATTCTGAAGCAATTACCTAACACATTGCTGTTTTTTTCAAGTTACCTTTTCACAGGCTTATTTGCGTTGCTGAAGTCGAAAAATGTCTATGTATATGGCCTTATATCTGTTTTAGTCTTTCTCTGCTTCTCATTATTAGTTGCTACCCCAGCCCTCGCCCAATC
>Ga0307966_1000294_pt1 | contig 41548 bp, 54 predicted proteins | sample OrgLakmetagen646_FD_203141 | JGI IMG/M metagenome (GOLD analysis project Ga0307966, IMG submission 203141) | Saline water microbial communities from Organic Lake, Antarctica - #646 | ecosystem: Environmental > Aquatic > Non-marine Saline and Alkaline > Saline | place: Antarctica: Organic Lake... | reverse complement strand
GGGTAGCTATGTATGGAGAGGATAACCGCTGAAAGCATCTAAGTGGGAAGCCCACCTCAAGATAAGTATTCTCATCACGTAAGTGAGTAAGGTCACGGTAAGACTAACCGTTTGATAGGCATTAAGTATAAGTATAGTAATATATGTAGCTGAGATGTGCTAACAGACCGAGGACTTGAATTTTTTCTAGTTACTAGTGAGGAAACTCCTAGTAACTAGTTTTGCTTTGGTGTTTCTAGTGTACTAAGCGGAACCACACTGATCCATCTCGAACTCAGTTGTGAAACGTTATAAATCGACGACAATACTTGGAGGGGGACCTCCTGGGAAGATAGTTCAATGCCAAAGTTTTAAAAGTATTACATAATTTTAGGACAATTCTCATATGAATCGAACTATAATTTTGAAGTTCGTTTAGAGGGGAAACTTGTAAATGTACATTTAGTTTACGAGTTTTGGTACAATATTTTATAATTACCTTAACCCTATTCAGTAAATAGAATTTAGTATTCACGCCACGGAATTTTAAATCGTTTACAACGTCAAACAAGGGTTTTACAACCAAGGAAAATGGGTAACAGTTGTGATGTTTGGCCCCAGGGATAAAAGAAGCTAGAAAAGATAAACCACCGCCACAAACTTCAACACCTACAACTATTGCACAAACCTCATCTTGACAAGCTAAAGCTTCTAAAACATTTAGACTAGTTTTTGCCATTCCTACTTTAAAAAAGCTTTGTGATTGTTGGGCTCACGTTTCGAACGATCAATAGCTATCCAATTTTCTTTGAAAAATGTTGCAAGCTGGCTGAGCTTTTGTCGTAGCATTAGCGAAATATAAAAATTCTCTTACCAAGAATTTGTACTTCTTGAATTTAGAGGTTAAATTTGATATCACATAGTTATCCGATGTGTTTAAATACGCTAAAAGTTGAAAAAGCCTAATCAAATCATACTTTTAAAGCTTTTTCATTAGGCACTGAGCAATATAGTAGATATTTATTATTATGCCTGAGGGAACTAAGCCGTTTCTAGTTTAGAAAGAGCAGTGGGTTCTTGAATTGAGAATTGAGGTTATGTGTTACGTTTTAATTATGTAAATTTAAACTAGTCAAAATCAACTGGTTTTAATGCGGAAGATGAAAGATAAAAAAATTCGGTTGACAAGATGATGAAATGTTCTATCAGCGGCGGATCAAAGCGGCTAGAATTAAAATAACGAACTCTAATTGATAAGTTATACTTGGTATCTTCCGATAACTTCTCAAAACTAGACAAATACTTAATTTCAATCCACTCGTTGCGCTTACAAATTTTTACATCTTCGACTAGTATTAAATCTAAATTACCGTTTTTAAATACTCTTTACTTGAACTCAAACCACATAAAGTTACTTGCTCTTAAATTACTATTCAAAAATTCATAATTTTTAAAAGTACTCGAGTTAAACTTTACCTTTGTTAAATTAGATTCTATCATTTGACACTTCAAAAAAGTACAATTCTACAATTCGGATTTTCTGAATATTAAATCACTGAATCTGTAATTTTCAAAAATAGTCTTGGAAAAAATGAATCCAAACGTTAAAACGCCACAAATTAGCAAATTGGAATTATTCAAGTCTTTTGGATATTCATGCTGTTATAGGCATATTTTTGGAACAGGAATATTAGCCCAAGTGTATCCTCGAAGGTTCAGGATTTAGATATCTCGAAAATGAGAACATTTAGAATTTTATCTTAACCCGATTTAGAAAAAAAGTAGAGAAAGAGTATATATTGTCCATAACCGAGTATACTTTTTGTTGAAAAGGCCCAGAGAATCGCAAAAGCCGCTAAAATGATAAATTTGAGCGATAAAAACACAAATGACAGTAACAAAGTAATCAGTGAGATCGAAGGTTGGGAGGTTAATAATAACCAACTATACAATGAATATCGAATTGATCTTTGAGAATAAATTACAGTCGAATAGTAGTAAGTTTAAAAAAAAAAAGTCAAGCCGCGTTATTTAAAATAATTCCTATAAATGCTTCAATAGTACTCAAAATGGTAATACTATAAGTTTAATAGTTAATCTGATGATAATTCAGATTAACTATTATTTCGTCTTAAAATTTATTTAAGCCTCTTTTGGTTTACGGAAAAATTTTGAAGCCTTTCCGCTAATTTTAGATTTTGACTCACCATCAGTATCAGATCCATTAGTGTTGTTTAAATCCTCATTGGATGATGATTGATTTACACCTACGATTGATTTTTGTGGTTCATCATCCGTTTCATTTTCTCTTAAACTCGGATCAACATCACTAAAATCAACTTCAACTTCTAACTCATTTGTATAAGTTAATAAAGTCCCTTCAACCTTTTTTCGTGTTACAATGATTTTTGTATTTGGATACAATGTTTTTGATAAGCATTGTTCTGCAAGCGTATCCTCTAAGTATTTCATAATAGCTCGACGTAATGGACGAGCTCCATAAATCGGATCGTAACCTTCATCTGTTAAAAACGCTTGAACGGCTAAATCAACTACTAAATTAATGCCTTTCTCTTTTAATCTTTTTTGTACTGATTTAATCATTAACTCACAAATTTCCCAAATATCAATCCGGGTTAAGTGATTAAAGACAATGATCTCATCGAGACGGTTTAAAAATTCTGGACGGAAGAAGTTTTTAAGCTCTTCATTTACAAGTTTTGTTACTCGTGAGAATAGTTCTGGATCTTTTATAGGTTCTGGAACTGGTTCCCAACCCATAACAGCATCTGGAGTAATTTTAAATCCGCGGTCTCCTTGATCTGACTTTGATTTGATTCCACTTTCACGTTCAATAATTTTTGAACCTAAATTAGTAGTCATGATAATTAATGTATTAGTAAAATCAATTACTCGACCTTTTGAATCTGTTAATCGACCATCATCTAATATTTGTAATAATAAGTTAAATACATCTGGATGTGCCTTTTCAACCTCATCAAATAATACAACTGAATAAGGTTTTGAACGAACGGATTCAGTTAATTGACCGCCTTCATTATAACCTACATAACCTGGAGGTGAACCAATAAGTTTCGCTACAGTATGTTTCTCCATATATTCAGACATATCTAACCGAATCATACTATCTTCAGTACTGAACATGTACTCTGATAGTGCTTTAGTTAACTCCGTTTTACCAACACCTGTTGGACCAGCGAAAATAAAACTTGCAATTGGACGGCTAGGATTTCGTAAACCTACTCGAGCTCGACGAATGGCTTTTGAAACAGAGACAACAGCATGTTTTTGTCCAATAATACGTTCATGAATAGTATCTTCCATTCTTAATAAACGTTCTGATTCAGAACCTGTAATCTTTGTAACAGGAATTCCTGTCCAGTTTGAAATTACATCTGATATATCAGTCTCCGTAACCATATCTACATCTCGACGACTAAATCCACGTGCTTCGTTAGTTAGAGCCGATTGTTTCATAATACGAATATGTGTTCGTACTTCCATTTCATGATCTAATAACTGTTTTGCAGCTTCAAAATCATGCTCTTTGATACATTCTTCTTTATCTTTAATTGTTTCTTGCAATTCATGCATCAAGCTTCGTAACCCTAATGGTAAGCGTCGATTTTCTAATCTTACCCGTGCACCAGCTTCATCTAGTACATCAATTGCTTTATCTGGCAAGAAGCGATCCGCAACATATTTATCAGAAAGAATTGCTGCTTGTTCTAAAGCTTTATCATGATAACTTAATGTATGGTGTTGTTCAAATTTTGATCGTAAACCTCTTAAAATTTCAATCGTTGTCCCTACACTTGGTTCTTCAACGTGAACAGGTTGGAACCGACGTTCTAAAGCTGGATCACGTTCAATATATTTTCTATATTCATCATTCGTAGTTGCTCCGATACAACGGAATTTTCCTCGAGCTAAAGCTGGCTTTAAAATATTAGCTGCATCAACGGCACCTTCAGCTGCTCCAGCTCCTACTAATGTATGAATTTCATCAATTACAATAATGACTGCTGAATCATTTTGAGCTTCTTCTACAATACGTTTTAATCTTTCTTCAAATTCACCACGATATTTTGTACCGGCTAAAATTGAACCAAGATCTAATGCCATAATTAAGCTACCATCTAAGAAATCAGGAACTTTTTCTGTTAAAATCAATTGAGCTAATCCTTCCGCAACTGCTGTTTTACCTACACCAGGTTCTCCAATAAGAACTGGGTTATTTTTTGTTCGGCGTGCTAATACAGCAATAACATCATCAATCTCTTTTTCACGACCAATTACAGGATCTAAATTTCCATCAATAGCTTCTTTAGTAACATTTTCTGCATATTCATCTAAAGTTGGTGTTGGACTACCTTTCTTTTCTCGTTCTAACAAGAATTTTTCAGCCTGTGTTAAAGGTCGTAAAATTTCTTCTTGAGTTTCCTCAATATAAGTTAGAATCAAATTTCGTAATTTTTGAATGTCAACATTTAATTTATCTAATGTTCTCATCGCAACACCATCTGATTCTGCAATTAGAGCTAATAAAATATGTTCAGTTCCAACGAAATTTTGACCAAGATCTTTTCCTTCATGAACAGCCATTTCTAAAACTCGTTTAGCTCTTGGAGTAAAAGGAATTTCTGAAGCTACGAAGCCAGTCCCTCGACCAATATACAATTCAATTTCTTTACGAGCTTTTTTTAATGTCACTTTCAATTTTTTCAATGCTCGCGCACCAATACCGTGTCTTTGACCAATAACACCTAATAAAAGTTGTTCCGTTCCAACAAAGTTATGCCCCATTCGGCGAGCTTCTTCTTGAGACAGCATAATAACTTTGATTGCCCCTTCGGTAAATTTTTCAAACATATGAAGAAATGAGTCTTAATTTTCTATAAAATCTATTCACTTTAATTAGTATTATACACAAATTTATATTTAATTTAATAAATCTTTTCTATTCTAACTAAAAATTTAAATGGGAACGGAGGGACTTGAACCCTCACGCCTATCACTAGGCAACGGATTTTAAGTCCGTCGTGTCTACCAATTTCACCACATTCCCGTCTATAATAAAGATATACTATATGACTATAAAACTAAATGCAATAGTATAGTTCTAATTATTAAGGCGGCACCCAGATTCGAACTGGGGATAGAGGATTTGCAATCCACTGCCTTACCACTTGGCCATACCGCCAACTATACCCACAGTCTCATATTATTATAATACATATCTCTAAAAAAATTAAACTATTTTTTGTTTTCTTATATAGATGGAGAATAATTAACAATTAGTTAATTATTCTCCATCCATTTATCTTAAGCAAAGTTTATTTAAGATAAACAAATACGATAGAAAATTCCTGGAGCCAAATCAATTTCAGTTAGTAAATCAAAAATTGGTACATCAGCATCATAATGAATTTCTAAAACTCGTTTATGAACGCGAACTTCAAAATGTTCACGTGAATCTTTATCTACATGCGGAGATCGTAATACACAATAAATTCGTTTCGATGTTGGTAAAGTTATAAGACCAATTGAATTTAACGATGCATTAGTCAAAGTCTCTTTTATTTTTTGACAAGAAGCAACTAAAAGTTCGTGATTAAATGACTCTAATCGTACACGAATTTTAGCATCCGTTTTTATTTCCATAAAATTTTTTGATTATTTAACAATCTTAGAAACTACACCAGCTCCAATTGTACGGCCACCTTCACGAATTGCGAATCGCATACCTTCTTCGATTGCAACAGGGTAAATTAATTCTGCAGTCATCTTAATACGATCACCAGGCATTACCATTTCAACACTTGAGCCATCATCAGCTGTAAATTGAGTGATTGCACCAGTTACATCAGTTGTTCGAACATAAAATTGTGGTCTGTAACCTGTAAAGAATGGTGTACGACGGCCACCTTCATCATTGGTTAAAACATACACTTCTGATTCAAAGTTTGTGTGCGGAGTTATTGTACCAGGCTTTGATAATACCATACCACGTTCGATATCTTCACGAGTAACACCACGTAATAAAATACCAACATTATCACCGGCAAAACCTTCGTCTAATGTTTTCTGGAACATTTCAATCCCAGTAATTGTTGTTGTTTGTGTATCGCGAACACCAACAACTTCAACGTTATCACCAACTTTTACAATTCCACGTTCAATACGACCCGTTGCAACAGTACCACGACCTGTAATTGAGAAAACATCTTCAATTGCCATTAAGAATGTTTTTTCAGTATCACGTTCTGGTGTTGGAATATATTCATCAACTGCATCCATTAATGCAAAAATTTTGTCTACCCATGTATTATCACCTCGTTTAATATCTGGGTTTGCTGAAATTGCTTCAATTGCTTGTAATGCTGACCCTGGACAAATTGGAATATCATCACCTGGGAAATCATATGCAGATAATAATTCACGAACTTCTAATTCTACTAATTCTAATAATTCGTCATCATCTACTTGATCTTGTTTATTTAAGAACACAACGATATCTGGAACACCTACTTGCTTTGATAATAGAATATGCTCACGAGTTTGTGGCATTGGACCATCTGCAGCAGAAACTACTAGAATAGCGCCATCCATTTGTGCTGCTCCAGTAATCATGTTTTTAACATAATCTGCGTGACCTGGACAATCTACGTGTGCATAGTGTCGGTTTGCTGTTTCATATTCAACATGAGCAGTATTGATAGTAATCCCACGTGCACGTTCTTCTGGAGCACCATCAATATCGGCATAAGCTTTAACACTTCCACCACTTTCTAATGATAATGTAGCTGTAATTGCAGCTGTTAAGGTTGTTTTTCCATGATCTACGTGACCAATAGTACCAATATTAACATGCGGTTTTGTACGTTCAAATTTTTCACGTGCCATTATAAAAATCCTTTAAAATTTAAAATTATAAATAAATGTTAAGCTTTTAGCGAGAGTAAATAGAAATTAAATAAAGGACTAATATCTAAAATGTGCAAAAGCTTTATTTGCTTCTGCCATCTTATGTGTTTCTTCCTTTTTTTTAATAGTATTACCAATTTCATTAGCGGTGTCAATGATTTCATTTGCTAATTTAATTGACATACTTTTTCCAACACGTTGTTTTGAATATTGAATAATCCATCGTAAAGATAAATTTGTTGCGCGAAATCCACTAACTTCGATAGGAACTTGATATGTTGAACCACCAATTCGTCGAGCTTTAACTTCCACAATTGGGCTGGCTTTTCGAATTGCTTTTTCAAAGACTTGTAATGGATCTTCGTTTGTTTTTTGTTTGATAATTTCAAACGCTTCATAGACAATATTTTTAGCAGTAGTCTTTTTACCCGATTTTAAAATTCGAGAAATAAGTAAACTAACTAAATAACTATTATAGATAGAATCAGTTTCAGGAAAACGTTTTTTTGAAATATTTCTACGTGACATAATATATTTACTAAGTATTTTTTATTCAATAAAACAAAAGTTAGACTAACTAACTTTTGTTTTACTAGTATTATCTATTGTTATGATTTTGGTTTTTTAACCCCATATTTTGATCTACCTTGAGTTCTATCTTTTACTCCACCAGTATCTAAAGCTCCACGAATAATATGATATCGAACCCCGGGTAAATCCTTTACTCGACCACCACGAATTAAAACAACTGAGTGTTCTTGTAAATTATGACCAATTCCTGGAATATAAGCCGTTACTTCAAATCCAGAAGTTAGGCGTACTCGAGCAACTTTTCGAATGGCCGAATTGGGTTTTTTGGGTGTTGTTGTATAAACGCGTGTACATACGCCACGACGTTGGGGACAATTAACAAGTGCTGGCGACTTTGTTTTTTTTTTAATTTGTATACGTCTTGAACGAACTAATTGTTGTATAGTTGGCATAAATGTTTAAAAGTATTTTTAAATTATTGATCTGCTGAACTTAATCCATATTTTTTCATAAATCGTTCAACTCGACCTTCACTATCAACCACAACTTGTGATTTTGTGTAAAACGGATGATTTGCTAACCACATATCAACCTGTAATTCTTTTTTCGTTGAACCAATTAAACAAAGTGGTTTTCCATCACATAAAACAGGCGTTTTTTCTGACCATGTAGGATGTATATCTGATTTTGGCATAGTTTAAAATAATTATAAAGATTAACGTTTTGAGTATTGTGGCGCTTTTCGAGCCTTTCGTAAACCGTATTTTTTACGTTCTTTAATTCGTGAGTCACGTGTTAGTAATCCAAATGGTTTTAATACTAATCTATGTTGAGGGTCCATTTTACATAATTGTCGAGCAACACCTAATTGAATCGATTGAGCTTGACCTGTAAGACCACCACCTTTAACAATGGCTACGATATCAAATTGTTTATCTAAATTTAGTAATTTTAATGGGTTCCAAACAGTATTTAAATAGGTGTCATTATATTGTAAATATTTATTTCCAGAAACCTTGTTAATTATTAGATTTCCATTTCCTGGAATAATAAAAACACGTGCAACGGCTTGTTTTCGTTTTCCAAGCCCAATATTATTTTTTTGATAAATTAATTCTGACATAATTCTAACTATTTTAATTTTTCGAATCTTTATTTGATACTTGAGTATAAATCTGAAATGTCAATTTCAATTGGATTTTGTGCTTGATGTTGATGATTTTGATCGTTATAAATTCGTAAACGTGTCATTAATCGTTTTGCTTCTGTTTCGGCTAACATTCGTTTCACAGCTCGTTTAATAGTTAAGCTTGGAAGACAGTCCGAAACATTTTTAATTTTCAATGAATGACCTGGTCTACCTGGATTATAAACAAGATAATGTTTACTATTTTGATTGATAATAATATCATCAGCATTTACCAAAATAACATAATCTCCAGTATCCACCGAAGGATGGTACTGCGATTTTACTTTACCTTTTAATAAACTTGTAATAATTGTTGCAAGTCGACCCAATGTTTGGCCTTTACAATCAATAACATACCAATTACGATTTTTATAATCTTGAATTGGTAAAAATGTTTTATTTAATGAATTCATAATTTTTTTTATTGAAAATAAAAAAATAATAGGGTTATTTATTTATTTTAAAATAATACCTAATTTATTTTTTAATGTAGAAAAAACTTCATCTGCGGATTTTCGCCCAAAGTTTTTAAGTTCTTGTAATCTTTCCGGAGAATATTGGAGTAAATCACCAACTGTATTAATTTGTGCTTTTTTTAAACAATTATAAGCTCGAACTGATAATTGTAATTCTTCAATTGCAATATTAGTATATGGTTCAATATTTATCGAAGAAGTTTTTGATTGTAATTCACTTTGTGGATTTGTAGTTTTATTTTCAATTAATGACGTAAATGAATCAATTGTAAGTTGAGCAGCCGATTTAATTGCGTCACTTGGTGAAATACTACCGTCTGTCCAAACATCTAAAAATAATCGTTCAGTTATATTATTAGTATTGTCATAGACATTCTCAATTTTAAAGTCAACTTTTTGAATTGGCATAAAAATTGCATCGAGTTGTAAATAATTTTCGTTCTCTTCTAAAAAACTTTGCGATGCCAATTTATAACCTGTTCCATATTCGAATTTGAATTCAATTTCAAGAATATTGGAAGTTGAAATTGTCATAATATATTGATGTGAATTAACAATTTCAACAGTTGACGGTAATTGAATTAAATCTGCGGTTACAACAGCGGGTCCTTGAATTTTTAATCGACCAAATTGTGATGTTTGTGTTTTACTTTTTACAACAATCTCTTTTAGATTCAATAAAATTTCTAAAATATCTTCCCGAACTCCTGGAATTGTTGAAAACTCATGACTTATACCAGCAATTCGAACAGCTGAAATTGCAACACCTCCTAAGTCGTTAAGAAGTACTCTTCGTAATTGATTTCCAATTGTAATACCTTGCCCGGGTCTTAAAGAGTTAATGAGAAATTGTCCATGGCATGCACCAGATTCAATTTTTTCCGATTTAAGACATTTAATAGAAAGGTTACTCATAGTTTCATCTAATAGAAATAAGAATTCTAAACTCGACGACGTTTCGGTGGTCGACATCCATTATGGGGAACAGATGTTATATCTTGAATTGACGTAATTTCAAATCCGGCACCTTCAATTGCTCGAATTGCTGTTTCACGGCCTGATCCTTGTCCTTTTACTAAAATTTCAACATTTTTCATCCCGGTACTTATCGCAATTAATGCAGCTTTTTCTGCGGCTGTCTGAGCGGCAAAAGGTGTACTTTTACGAGCTCCTTTAAATCCAGCACTTCCCGCAGAAGCCCACGAAACAGTATCTCCTGTTAAGTTAGTGATTGTTACGATAGTATTATTAAATGTTGATTGAATATGAACAACACCACTTGCAAAACTACTTTTATCTTTTTTCGTAGTTGACTTTCTACTTGTTTGTGCCATATAAAAAATTTCAAATAATTTTTGTTACAATATAGTTACTTCTTCTTACCAGTAACCGTTTTCTTAGCTCCACGTCGACTTCTAGCATTCGTACGAGTTCGTTGTCCACGAACAGGTAAACTATTACGGTGACGTTTCCCTCGATGACAATTTATTTCATTTAATCGTTTTATATTTAAACCATTAAATCGTCTTAAATCTCCTTCTAATTTTAAATCACTTTCTTCTATAGTTTGACGTAATGCTACTGTTTGTTCAGTTGTTAAATCATAGACTCTGATATCGGAATCAATATCTGCTATTTCAATAATCTTTTTTGCGCTTGTTAGACCAATACCATGAATATAAGTAAGAGCATATGCAACTTTTTTATTTCTTGGTAAATCAACACCAACTAATCTTACCATTATTAAACTCCTTTAAAATATTATCCTTGACGTTGTTTATGTTTTGGATTTGAACAAATTACCATAACTTTTCCGTGTCGTTTAATTAATCGACATTTATCACACATTTTCTTCACTGAAGGACGAACTTTCATACTTAATGTTTGTTAATTTAAATAATATTTTTTGATTTATTGATACATATCGTCATAAACTGTCGAGTAATAAATATTTTCGATTTCACGAATTAAATCTAAAATTACACCCGCTAAAATTAATAACGAAGTTGTACTTAAATTGCTGAGACCACTAATATTTAATGTCGACTCAATAAAATTTGGTACAACTACAATAATAGCTAAAAGTGTTGCTCCTAATAAGGTGATTCGTTTTATAACTTGTTTAAGATAAAATGTTGTTTGTAGCCCTGGTCGTATTCCAGGAATTGTAACGGCCATTTTTTGAAGTTGATCTGAAAGATCTTTCGGTTTTAAAACAACTGATGAATAAAACGAGCTAAATGTTAAAATTAACACAACATAGCCAATCCAATAAAAGAATTTAAATGAAGTTAAAAAGTTTAACCATTTAAAAACTCCTAGATTAATAATATAATTAGGAATTACTAAAAAGGCTGTTGTTAAAATAATTGGCATTACACCTGCTTGGTTTAATCGTAATGGCAAATAAGTATTCGTTTCCTTTTGCACTGATAGTTGATTTAATTGTTTTGATGAAACTAATGGAATTTTTCGAATTCCTTTCTGTAAAAATACAATTCCATATAACGAACTAAAGATTAGTAAACTAATTACTAGAGTGGAAGAAAAAGTAAAATTCTCAGTATTCTCAACAATGAGCTTTTTAAAAATATTTGGCAAATTTGAAATAATATTTGTATAGACTAATAATGATGTACCATTTCCTAAACCATAGTCAGTAATCTGTTCACTTAACCATAATACTATCATAGCACCTGCCGTTAGCCATAAAACTATTTCAGCAGCTAAATTAAAATTCCACTCAAATAGAATCGGTTTTAAATATAACGTAACACCAACACTTTGGATAACAGCCCAAATTAACGTGATTAGTCGAGTTAAACGACTAATTGATCGACGTCCGTTAAAATCACCTTCTTTTTGTAATTTGGCAAGTTTTGGAGAAAATCCTAAAAGTAATTGGATAAAAATCGTAGCATTAATATAAGGAAAAATATTTAAAGTAAATACTCCAATAACAAAAGTATTCTCTCCTGAAAATGTACTAATTAAATTTTTAGCAACTGAATGACTTTCAAGATAAAATGCTAACTCACTATGATTAATACCAGGGACTGGAAGAAATGTTCCAATTCGAATTACAAATAAAATTGCCAAACTAAACAATATACGATTTAATAAAATATCTTTAAGCTCTTTATTAATCTTCATTGTTTTACTTGTTTAATATTTATTGATTTATTCTAAAGTTAAATTACGTTTTTTTGCAACTTGAGATTTCGTTGTTAAATTACTAAGAGCACATACTGAAGCCCGTGCATTATTTAACAAGTTGTTTGAACCAAGCTGTTTCGCAATTACGTTTTTTACACCCGCTACTTCTAAAACAATTCGAACAGCTCCACCAGCAATTACACCGGAACCTTCAATTGAAGGTTTCATAAAGACTTTACAAGCTCCAAAATTTCCCATAACTGTATGTGGAATTGTTAACGATTTTGTAAGGGGAAATTGAATTAAGTTTTTTCGACCATCTGTCTTTGCTTTCTTGAAAGCATTTACAACATCATCAGCTTTTGCAACACCAACACCAACCTGACCATTTTCATCTCCAATTACAACAACTGCTCTAAAGCTTAATTTTTTACCACCTTTAGTTACTTTAGAAACTCGACTAATTTTAATTAATCGCTCTACAAGTTTTGGTTCTTGGGCAGCACTATTGCGTCGAGAATTTTTTTTATTTATTTTTTTTAAATCACTACTCATAAAATATATTTAATTTGTGTCTAATTCTTTACAAATTTTAATTTAAAACTGTAAACCGCCTGCTCTAGCTCCATCAGCCAATGCTTTGATACGACCATGATATAAATAGGGACCACGGTCAAAAACAATTTTTGTAACATTTTTTTTTAAGCTTAATTCCGCTAACTTTTCTCCCATAAGTCTAGAAGCATCGCAAGTACGACCAGTCGATAAACTCAGTTTAATTGATCGATCCAATGTTGAACAAGCTAGTAACGTTTTCGAATTGGTATCATCAATAATTTGCGCATAAATATGCTCATTAGAACGATATACTGATAATCTTGGACGTTCTAAAGTTCCTTTTACATTCCCACGTAGTGCTTCACGCTTTAGTTTGTTATACTTATTAGGTTTTAGTTTCTTATTTTTATTTTTTAGTTTTAGTAGAGTTCGTTTTGACAATTTCATAACTGTAATTTTTAATTTTTTAAAAATATAAAAGGATTAAACTCAAGGTTAACAATGAATAATCTTCGAATAAATTATTTACCCGCTTTTCCAGCCTTACGAAGAATTTGTTCGTCTTTGTATAATATTCCTTTCCCTTTATAGGGTTCAGGACGACGCCAAGCTCGAATATTAGAAGCAAATAACCCTAGCTTTTCTTTATCACATGATTTTAAATTAATAGTTGTATTTTGAACAACTTCAACGGATATAGTTTCAGGAATATTCATTTTAACTGGGTGACTATAACCCAAACTTAACGTAATTTCGTTACCTTGTACTGCTGCTCGGTATCCTACCCCTTTTAAAATTAGCGTTAATTGAAATTGTTCGGAAACTCCAACAATCATGTTATTAATTAATGTACGGTATAGTCCATGTAATGCTCGAAGATTTCGTGCTTCACTTACTAAACTCACTCGTATAATATGATCATCTTGTTGAATTTCAATTGTTTCCGGAATAGTTGTTTGTAAAGTTCCAAATTTTCCTTGAACAGTAATTTCAGAATTATTATAATTAACAGTAACACTCTCGGGAATAGTGATGGGTAATTTTCCTATACGTGACATCTTTAAAACTCCTTAATTTACCAAATAGAACATAATATTTCACCACCAATCCCTAAATCCTTAGCTTTTACATTTGTCATAACACCTTTTGATGTAGACATAATTGCAATTCCTAAACCATCTAAAACTTTTGGTAGTTCTTTTGAATTTTTATAAACACGTAACCCTGGTTTACTTATTCGTTTAATTTCACTGATAACGGAATTTCTTGATTTTCCAGTATATTTTAATGAAAGTAATAAATAATCTCGCTTATCTTCTTCATAACGCTCAAAGTCTTCAATGAAGCCTTCTTCTTTTAAAATTGCTGTAATTGCTACTGATATTTTTGTAACAGGAATTTGAACGATTTGATGTTTCACCATTGTCGCATTTCTAATTCGTGTTAACATATCCGAAATAGTGTCAGTTACCACATTTATCTCCTTCTTAAATTTAATTATTATTTAATTATTCTTGTGACCAACGCTTACGTTTTAAGTGTCGTTTTCGATCCCAGACTTGGCTAACCTCAGAAAAAGAAGAGTATTTTTCATAATAACCACAATCATTTAATGGGAATCGTAAAAATTTAAATAAAATCATACCATTTAAAATTTTATCAATAGATTTAGATTGATATTTAGGAGATGATTGATCTAGAACAATATTAATTGTAAAACCTTCTGTTCGATCAACATCATCATAATCGACTTCTGGAAAAATTAATTGTTCTTTTAAACCAAACGTGTAATTTCCTGCCTTATCAAAACTTCGTAATGATAAACCACGAAAATCACGAATTTGTGCAAAGGTAAAAAATAATAACTTAGTTAGAAACGCGTACATTTTTTCGCCGCGTAACGTTACGCTTAATCCTAATTCCATATCTTCACGAATTTTAAATCCCGCAATCGCTTTTTTTGATCTTGTGATCAGAGGTTTTTGCCCTGTAATATTTTCAAATTCTTCAATATTTTTTTTTAGAATATTAGTGTTTTGAGCAGCTAATCCTAATCCACGATTAATAATAATTTTTTTTAATTTGGGAACTGTATGTGGATTTTTAAATCTCGAAGGAGTATTTTTGATTAAAATCGGTTTGATTCCTTCTTCATACTCTTTTTTTATATTTTCAAGTAAATTATGGATATCCGCAATTTCTTCCAATGAATGTTGATTTAGCATATTAATCTTTTAAATTTAATTTAACATTTGAATGATGAATAGGTGCTTCAATTTGTTTAATCTCACCAATCTCATTGACAGTGTTTGGCTTCACATGTTTAAACTTAAAATTAATTCCTTGGACAATTATTTTCCCCGTTTTTTTATTAATTTTAAGAACTTCTCCAGTCTCATTCTTATAAAAACCTGAGATAACTTTTACTTGGTCACCTATACTAACATGTAATTTTTGTTGTTTCGACATTTTATAAAACCTCCGGCGCTAAGGATACAATTTTCGAAAAATTCTTATCGCGAATCTCACGTGCGACAGGTCCAAATACACGCGTACCACGAGGGTTATTATCAGCATTCACAAGTACCGCTGCATTATCATCAAACCTAATATACATTCCATCTTGTCGACGAATTGTTTTTTTAGTTCTTACGATAATTGCTTTTATTACATCTGAACGTTTCACTGGCATATTTGGAATAGCTTCTTTAACTACTGCAATAATTGTGTCACCAATAGTTGCGTATTTTTTATTACCACCTAATACTCTAATACACATTACCTTTTTAGCACCGGTATTATCGGCTACTGTTAAAATTGTTTGAGGATAAATCATAAAATAATATTTAACTTACTAATGATGATTTTGAAAGAATTTCAATTAAATTCCAACGTTTTCTTTTACTTAATGGGCGACATTCTTGGACTAATACTTGATCACCAATATTACATTGCTCTTCTTCATCGTGAGCTAAATATTTTTTAGTTCTTATTAAAGTTTTTGAGTATATTGGGTGTGGGTATCGACTTTCGATTTTTACAACAATCGTTTTTTGCATTTTATTACTAACTACGATACCAACTTGTTGCTTAACTGGCATTTAAAACTCCTTAATTTCTAGTTAAAATTACTTATTAATTTCTTCTTTTTGCTCTAAGCTTTCTAAACGTAATGTTAAAAGTGTTTTTAGTTGGGCTAAGCGACGCTTTGTAGACGTTATTTCGTGAGATTTAAAATTTTGGCGTGTAGCCTTTTTAAAACGCAAGTTAAATAACTCATTTTCAGTTTCAATAATTGCTTCAGAGATCTCTGTATTTGAAAGTGAAATAATATCAGTAAACTGAGGTAGACTCATCTTCTATTTAATACTATCTTTATTAATAAATTTTGTTTTCAATGGTAATTTGTATGCTGCTAAATTTAAAGCAGCTTTAGCAACGTCTTCGGGAACGGAACTAATTTCAAAGACAATTGTGCCTGGTCTTACAACCGCTACCCAATAATCTACAGCACCTTTACCTGCTCCCATTCTTGATTCAGCTGCTCGAGCTGTAACCGTTTTATCAGGAAAGATTCGAATCCATAACTTTGCACCACGTTTGGTGTATCTAGTAATTGTTCGACGAGCTGCTTCAATTTGACGTGATGTAATCCAACTAGGTTCAAGTGCTTGTAAACCAAATTCGCCAAAGCAAAGTTCATTTCCACTAGTTGCTTTACCGCGCATGTTCCCGCGATGATATTTTCTATATTTTGTTCTTTTTGGACTTAACATAACAAACTTATTTACTAAAAATATAAATGTTTTTAATTATTAATTGCCTATTTAGATAAGATTTCATTTCTAAATAGCCATACTTTAATGCCTAATATTCCATAAATCGTATTAGCTTCTGCTGTTGCATAATCAATATCTGCACGTAGTGTCTGTAGTGGAACTCGTCCTTCCCGAATCCACTCACTTCGAGCCATTTCAGCACCGTTTAACCGTCCAGATACTTGAATTTTAATACCATTAACGTTTTGTTTTTGAGCACGTTGTAATGCTTCACGCATTGCTCGTCTAAACGCAATTCGTTTTTCTAATTGTTCAGCAACTAAATCTGCTAAAAGGTTTGCATCTAAATCAACTTTTTCAACTTCTGAAACTTTAATTGTAACTTGACTAGTAGCCGGTAAAATCTTTTTCAAATTAGCTAATAAAGTTTCAAGTCCCGATCCTAATTCACCAACTAAAATTCCTGGTTTTCCAGTTTCAATAGTTAATTGAATTTGATCATTTAGACCATTGCGCGAAATATTAACATTTGAAATATTATTTGGTTTTGCAATAGTCTTTATATATGTTCGAATTTTATCATCTTCTTCTAACACATTTGCATACTGATTAAAATTAGCGTACCACGTTGACTTATGTTCTTGTGTAATACCTAATCTGAATCCTAAAGGATGTGTCTTTTGCCCCATAGAATTAGTCCTTTTAATTTAAAATTATAAGTTAGTTAGTTTCTGTCATAACAACTGTAATATGACAAGTTGGCTTTAAAATTTTATATGCTCTTCCTTGAGCACGTGGTCGAATTCGTTTTAGTTTCGGCCCTTCATCAGCAAAGATTTCATCAATAACTAATTTCTTTTTATCTAATCCATAATTATGTTTAGCATTTGCTGCTGCTGAGTGTACAACTTGCCAAATTGGTCCACCTGCTTGATAGGGTAAAAATTCTAAAATCATTAATGCTTCTTGATAAGAACGGCCGCGAATTTGATCGATAACCCGTCTTATTTTATGTGGAGACATTCGAATATATTTCGCTACTGCTTTGACTGATTGCGAATTTGTCATATGTAATTCTGTTTAATATGTATTCTTAAATTAATAAAAAATAACTTTCGTTTTAAAGCTTTTGAGACAATTCAAAATTACCATAAAGATTCTTGTTTTTTAACTGGAACTTTAGTTCGATATAAAAGCTTGATTGTTATATGATTAAATGATTCAAAATTATGATAATTCGTATTTAAAAATTTGTTAGTTTTTGCTACTTCATTAATATAAACTTCTTGAATCCAGATATCAAAAAAATTAACAGAAAGGTTATTTTGTAATGAAAGAACGGGTGAATATAAAAGTGCTAAGAGATTATCTCGTTCACTTGAGTTTGAGTTTAATAAGTATAAGATATCATCAATTGCATAATAAAGATATTTATTTTGAAAACTATTTAACAAAAACTTTGCAACTGACGACAATCGTTTGTCGTATTTTATTTGGAACGTTTTCGATGTAAGTTCTGTTGAGTTTGGATAAAAGAAAGGTTTACCCTCACTTCGGTTTGTTGATTTTCGTTTTTTTGTAACCGAAATTTCTTCGTTACATTTACATCGGATTTCATATAAAATTCGATTCATGATATTCGTTTATTTAGCGTTTTCCTTTTCTATCAGCTTTGATATGAGTTTTAAAATTTCTTGTCGATACGAATTCACCTAATTTATGACCAACATACTGATCAGAAATAAATACTGGAACATGTTGTTTACCATTGTAAACAGCAATTGTAAATCCAACCATATTTGGTAAGATAGTTGATGAACGAGACCAAGTTGTAATCGTATCTTTTTTGCCGGCTTCATTCATTTTATTAATTTTCTTTAAAAGATGATAAGCAACAAACGGACTTTTCTTTAACGATCTTGTCATTTTAAAATGTTTTTAGTTATCTATATAAAAGCCTTAGTTATGGGCGTCGACGAAGAATATAAGCATCACTTAAATTTTTCTTCTTTCGTGTTTTCATACCTAATGCTGGTTTACCCCATGGTGTTAATGGACGAGTTCGACCAATTGGTGCTCTACCTTCTCCCCCTCCATGAGGGTGATCACAAGGGTTCATTACAGAACCACGAACCGTTGGACGTTTTCCTAACCATCGTGTTCGACCTGCTTTTCCACTTTGTACTAGGAATGCTTCATTATTACCAACTTCTCCAATGGTAGCAAAACATTCTTTTCGAATTAAACGAATCTCTTTTGACGGTAAACGTAAAGTTACATAATCTCCTTCCTTCGCAAGAATTTTTGCTGATGTTCCAGCAGCTCGAACAAGCTGACCACCCCGATTTGGAATTAATTCAAGATTATGAATTGAAGTTCCTAAAGGAATACTATTTAATGGTAAAGTATTTCCAACCTGGAATGGAGCATCTAAGCCTGATAAAATTTTATCACCAACTTGTAAACTTTTAGTATGTAAAATATATCGTTTTTCACCATCCGTATAATGAATTAACGCAATTCTTGCGTTACGGTTAGGATCATATTCAATTGCGGCAACAGTTCCTTCGATCCCGTATTTATTACGTTTAAAATCGATAAGACGATATTGTCTTTTGTGTCCACCACCACGGTGACGAATCGTGATTACACCACGATTATTTCGTCCTTTATTCCGATGATTTTTTTGAATTAAACTTTTTTCAGGTTTTGATTTTGTAATTTCATCAAAACTAGAAAGTGCGCGATTTCGTGTACCTGGTGTATATGATTTATAAAGACGAATACTCATAAACGTTATTATTTTTTTATTTTTTAACTTTCAGTAAATAAGTTTATTACGTCACCCTCTTTTAAACTTACAATTGCTTTTTTATATTGGGGTTTCCAGCCAACATATTTACCCACACGTTTTTTCTTACGAGGGAGACGGCATGTATTTACTTTAATCACTTTTACATCAAATAAATATTCAATTGCAGCTTTAATTGTAATTTTATCTGAGTAACGGTCTACGATAAAACTATATTGATTGTTTTCTAGAAGTCTTGTAGCTTTATCTGTAATAATAGGATATTTGATAATTTGTGTATTAGATTCTGATGAGTTAATCACAATAAATCTCCTTTATAGTATTTAAGGCTAATGGTGTTAAAAGAATTTGTTGTGCTTTTAGTAAACTAAAAGTATTTAAATTTGACGCTAAAATTAATTCAACATTTTTAATATTTTGTGTTGCTAATTTTAATGGAAGTGTTTTTTGAGATACAACTACTAGTACTTTTTGATCTAAATTCACAGAACAGCTTGTACAAATTTCTAAAAAACTTTTTGTTTTTGAATCTGTCAATCCGTTTTCTAAATTCTCAATCACTAAAATATTATTTTTTTTGTTGTATAACAAAGTTTGCAGCGCTAAACGGCGTTCTTTTTTATTCAATTTTATTGAAATTGTTTTTGGCTTTGGCCCAAAAATTACACCACCACCTTTCCACAAAGGTGAACGGTTTGAACCCGCTCGTGCACGACCAGTACCTTTTTGTCGCCACGGTTTAGCACCACCACCTCGAACTTCACTTCGAGTTTTCGCTGAAGCAGTTCCTTGACGTTGAGAATTATAATGTCTTAAAAGATCTTTATGTAATAAATAATTTCCAGATTTTTCCAGAACATTTAGTTTTAGTTCTTGCGTAGAATCTAATGATTTCCCTGTTAAATCTAAGGGAGTATATTTTATAAATTTTTGAACGGTCATACTTGATTTTAATAATAGTAAGGTTTGACTTTAATTTGTATTAATTAGAAGGAACAATACTTAATAAATTTCCAGGCTTACCTGGAACGGAACCTTTGATTACTAAAATATTTTCTTCTAAATTTAACTGAATAACTTTAAGTTTTTGAACAGTTGTAATTCTATTTCCTAATTGCCCTGCCATTTTTTTACCAGGTAAAACACGACCAGGTGTTGTACCCATACCAATAGATCCAGGACCACGATGATTTTTTGAACCATGTGTCATTGGGCCTCGCGTAAAATGGTGACGTTTTTGTAATCCACTAAATCCTTTACCAACAGTTTTTCCTTTGATATCAACAAGTTGACCAGACGATAGTAAATCAACAGTTAATGTTTGACCAACTTCAAATTCATGATCACCATTAATACGGAACTCTTTAAGATATTTTAAAGGTTGGATATTTGATTTTTGTAGATGACCTAATTCTGGTTGAGTCAATGATTTACTTGAAACATTACTATAACCAACTTGAATCGAATTATAACCATCTTTTGCTTCTGTTTTTACCTGTGTTACAATACATGGGCCGACTTTTAAAATGGTAACTGGAATAATATTTCCAGCTTCGTCAAAAATTTGTGTCATGCCAATTTTATTACCTAATAAACCTACATTCACGGTAGTCCTCCAAATGTTTTTTATACTTAATTAACATTACTTTTTTGAAATTTAAAGAATAAGATAAACAAATTAAAATTAGTAAATCATAGTTGGAAGTATAAGTTAACTAGCTTATTTTGTCCATATGAAACAAATAAGAATTGTTATTTATAAGTGAGTTAGTACGGAGTTTGAAGTTCCTTAACTATACAATCAATATTTTATAATTATTATTAAAACTAAGAATAATATATAAATTAGAAAAAAATAATATGGCAAAAGTTGTAGGAATTGATTTAGGTACGACAAATTCTGTTGTTGCAGCAATTGAAGGTGGTCAACCAAGTGTAATTATTAATGCAGAAGGTTTAAGAACAACTCCTTCAATTGTAGCTTATACAAAGAAGCAAGAATTATTGGTTGGACAAATTGCAAAAAGACAAGCAGTTATTAATCCGGGAAACACATTTTTTTCTGTGAAACGATTCATTGGATCAAAAGAAAGCGAAATTTCAGCCGAGGCTAAACAGTTACCTTATAAAGTAACAAATGACTCAAATGATAATATTAAAATTAAATGTCCAGCCTTAGATAAAGAATTTAGTCCAGAAGAAATTTCAGCTCAAGTTTTACGCAAGTTGATTAACGATGCAAAAACGTATTTAAGCCAAGAAGTAACACAAGCTGTAATTACTGTTCCAGCTTATTTTAATGATTCACAACGACAAGCAACAATGGATGCTGGTAAAATTGCTGGAGTTGAAGTTTTAAGAATTATTAATGAACCAACAGCAGCTTCATTAGCTTATGGGTTAGACAAAAAACAAAATGAAACAATTTTGGTTTTTGATTTAGGGGGTGGAACATTTGATGTTTCAATTTTAGAAGTAGGTGATGGAATTTTTGAAGTTTTAGCAACTGCTGGTGATACTAATTTAGGTGGAGATGACTTTGATAAAGTTTTAGTAGACTGGTTAATGAGTGATTTTAAAAATAAAGAAGGAATTGATTTATCAACAGATATTCAAGCATTACAACGTTTGACTGAAGCTGCAGAAAAAGCGAAAATGGAATTATCGACTGTTGACAAAACTAACATTTCATTGCCATTTATTACAGCTGATGCAACGGGACCGAAACATATTGATCAAGAATTAACAAGAGAAACATTTGAAAAATTATGTGAAAACTTAATTGCTCGTTGTCGAATTCCAGTTGAAAAAGCATTAACTGATGCTCGATTAGATAAATCCGATATTAATGAAGTAGTACTAGTTGGTGGGTCAACACGAATTCCAGCTATTCAAGAATTAGTTGAATCCTTAACTGGTAAAAAACCAAATCAATCTGTGAATCCAGATGAAGTTGTTGCAATTGGAGCAGCTATTCAAGCCGGTATCTTAGCAGGTGAGATTAAAGATATCTTATTATTAGATGTTACTCCATTATCACTAGGTGTTGAAACATTAGGTGGTGTTATGACAAAGATCATTGCGCGAAATACAACAATACCCGTTAAAAAGTCAGAAATGTTTTCAACTGCAGTTGATAATCAAACAAATGTAGAAATTCATATTTTACAAGGCGAACGAGAGCTTGTTGGAGGTAATAAAAGTTTAGGAAACTTTAGATTAGATGGAATTCCAGCTGCTAATCGAGGGGTGCCACAAATTGAAGTTACCTTTGATATTGATGTTGATGGAATATTATCTGTAAAAGCAAAAGAAAAAGAAACAGGAGTAGAACAATCTGTAACAATTCAAGGCGCTTCAACTTTAAATGAGAATGAAGTTGAAAGTATGTTAGAAGATGCCGAAAAATATGCATCTGCCGATAAAGAAAAACGAGAAAATATTGATTTAAAAAATCAGGCAGAAACATTATGTTTTGAAGCAGAAAAAGAATTATCGTTATTGAACGATAGTATTACTAAAGAAAAACAAGAAACAATTTCAAAATTAATTGAAACGATTCGACAAAATAGTCAAAATGATCAAATGGATAGTTTAAAATCTTCATTAGAAGATTTAAAAATAAGTATGAAAGAAATGATTGCTTCAAAATCAGATTCAGAACCTAATTCAGATCCAATGTCTAACTTAAACGATCTATAAAACTATTTGTTTTTGAGATTTAATTTAACGTCAAACGAATATTAATAATTAATATTCGTTTGACGTTATGAGATTATAATTTTATGATATGTTATCATCAACAATAATACATTCAGTTGTTAAAATCATACTTGCAATTGAAGTGGCGTTTTGTAAACCAGAACGGGTCACTTTTGCTGGATCTACCACACCTTCTTCATACATATTTCCAAATGTATTTTTGGCGGCATTATAACCAATTTCAAATTCTTGTTGCTGAACTTCTTCAATAATTACAGGGCCATTAATTCCGGCATTTTCAGCAATTCGTTTTAACGGCGCTAAAATAGCTCGCGAAATAATCATTGCTCCTATGAACTCGTCTTCTTTCAAATTATTTTTAGCCCAAGTAACTAAATTATCTGATAAATGGGCTAATGTTGCACCTCCACCAGGAACAATACCTTCTTCAACAGCTGCTCTTGTTGCATTAATTGCATCTTCTAAACGTAATTTTTTATCTTTCATTTCTGTCTCAGTCACAGCACCAACTTTAATAACAGCAATTCCGCCAGATAATTTTGCAATTCGATCTTGTAACTTTTCTTTTTCATAAGCTGTATCGGCGACATTAGCTTGTTTTCGTAGTTGTTCACATCGAACTTTAATATTTTCTAATGTTTGTCCATCAGCAACAATTGTTGTTGTATCTTTGTTAACAATAATTCGACGAGCCTGACCTAATAAACTTAATTGAATATTGTCTAAACTTAAACCAGCATCCTGAGTAATCACTGTTCCTCCAGTTAAGATAGCAATATCAGCTAACATTTGTTTTCGTAACTCACCAAATCCTGGTGCCCGAATAGCAACTACATTTACAATTCCACGTAATTTATTTAAAATTAATGTAGCTAAAGCTTCTTTTTCAACATCTTCTGCAATAAGAAGAAGAGGACGTTTTGTTTTTGTGATCTGCTCTAAAATTGGTAACAAATCTTGTTGAACTAAGGTAATTCGTTTATCAGTTAGTAAGATATAAGGATTGTCATACGAAACTTCCATTTTATCCGTATTTGTAATGAAATAAGGAGAAATAAATCCTTTCTCTAATTTCATTCCTTCTGTAATTTCCAATTCCGTTTCAATACCTTTTCCTTCTTCTAATGAAATAACTCCTTCTTTTCCGACTTTTGCCAATGCATCAGCAATTAACGAACCAATTACTTCATCGTTACCTGCCGAAATAGAAGCAACATTTTGAATAGATTCAATGTCTTCAACAGGTTGAGCGAATTCGTTAATTTGTGTTACCAAATATTGAGTAGCTTTTTCCATTCCTAATTTAATAGAAATTGGATTAGCTCCAGCGGCCACATTCTTTAAACCTTCTTTTACCATCGCATAAGCTAAGACTGTTGCAGTTGTTGTTCCATCTCCGGCAACATCATTAGTTTTTGAGGCGGCCTGACGAATTAATGAAACCCCTGTATTTTCAATATGATCACTTAGAGTAATTTCTTTTGCAATTGTAACTCCATCATTAACAATTTGTGGAGAACCATATGCTTTTTCAAGAACTACATTTCTACCTTTTGGGCCTAATGTAACTGAAACAGCTTCTACCATAATTTCCATTCCACGCTCTAAAGCGCGACGAGCATTATCTTGATATAAAATTTTTTTTGCCATCTTTTTCGTAATTGTGTTGAAAATATTTAAAAGACTACTGTAACTAAATCAACACGAATTTTACAAGCGTAAAATTGAATTCTTTTCCTTTTTTTTAACTTTACTAATTTATTATCTTTCTAGTATAATTAATAATTAGAATCATGTTTTGGGCTTGTAGCTCAGTGGACTAGAGCACGTGGCTACGAACTACGGTGTCAGGGGTTCGAATCCCTTCTTGCCCAATAGTACTATTATCATGATTAGATCTTATTTATAATAAGATTTTGGGGTGTCGCCAAGTGGTAAGGCTGTGGACTTTGACTCCGCCATTCGCAGGTTCGAATCCTGCCACCCCAGTTTTTAGAATGTTTTCAAAAATTTTCCAAACAAAAAGGTTGTTTTAAATTTATGCAAATTGCATAATGAGACTACTTATTATAGATTATCAATCTAAAATAGCTAGAAATTTATGGAAGCTAAAATTCAATTTATTAAAGGGTTCGATGAAAAAGTTTTACCCGATGTTCGTTTAACACGATCGCGAGATGGGAGCACAGGAACAGCCACATTTCGTTTTAAAAACCCCAATATATTAGATAAAAGTACAGCAAAAGATGGCGAGATTACTGGGATGTACTTGATTGATAAAGAAGGAATCTTAGAAACTCGAGACGTGAATGCTTGCTTTATTAATGGAAAACCTGAAACTATTGAATCTATTTATATTATGAAAAGTCCTAAAGCCTGGGATAGATTTATGAGATTTATGGAACGGTACGGAGATACAAATGGGTTAGTATTTACTAAAGCTAGTTAAGTTTATTAATGGAACAATTTAAAGCAACTATTCGTGTATTAAGTTTCGAAAAGATAATTCTATAATTATTATAGAATTATCCACCTCCTACAATTGTTACAATCTCAATTTTATCTTGATCTTCAATAACAATTTCCTTCCATTTTTTTTTATTACATATCCAATTGTTGTATTCTAAAACTAATAATGAATCATTAAAGCTAAAATAATTGATTACATCAAAAAGCGTCAGATTGACGTTAGCACAATAGAATTGACCATTGATAGAGAAACTTTTAGATTTTGTCATGTTTTATAAATTCTTGAAAAATAATCTAGACAATTAAGGATAAAAACTGGTAAAATATTCATTAAGACAATATGGCGGGTGTGGCCAAGTGGTTAAGGCAGTGGGTTGTGATTCCACCATTCGCCGGTTCAAGTCCGGTCACTCGCCCTTGTTGATATTTTTCTATCTTAAGTATCTATAAAAAATTAATTATACATTAAATCTATTTTTATGTCACGTTATCGAGGACCTAAATTAAAAATTAGTCGCCGATTAGGCTCATTACCAGGTTTAACAACGAAAAAGTCAAAAAAATTAAATCGTCCTGGAAAAGATGGAAATTCTACTGATAACAGTAAGAAGTTAACAGAATATGGTATTCGTTTAGAAGAAAAACAGAAACTAAAATTTAATTATGGCTTAACTGAGAGTCAACTCTTTAGATATGTAAAAGAAGCCCGAAGACGAAAAGGTGTTACGGGTCTAATTTTACTTCAGTTATTAGAGATGCGTTTAGATAGTCTTTGTTTTACATTAGGATTTGCTAGTACTATTGCGCAAGCTCGACAATTAGTGAATCATGGTCATATTACTATAAATAACAAGGTTATCAATATTCCTAGCTTTCAATGCCGCTTAAATGATGTGATTAGTGTAAAAGAAAAAGCTACATCTAAGAATTTAGTTAGCGCTAATTTAAAAACTAATCAAAGAAGTGAAGTTCCTTCTAATTTAAAATTTGAGACAACTTCTTTAAAAGCAACAGTATTGGATTATTGTAATCGAGATGATATTCAATTACAGTTAGATGAATTATTGGTTATTGAGTATTACTCACGACGATAATTTCAGCTCAAAATTATTACTAAAATTTCAACTAAATAAATCATTAATTTCTATATATTACAGTTATGTTAAAATTACGATTAAAACGTATTGGTAGAAAACGTTCTCCCTCTTATCGCTTAGTTATTATGGAAAATACAACAAGACGTGATGGACGACCAATTGAAGAAGTAGGGTATTATGATCCAATTTCAAAAAATTATAAGTTTGATTCAGAAAAAATTCAAAAATGGTTAAAATATGGGGTAAAGCCCACTCAAACAGTCTTTAATTTATTAAAAAAGGCCGATATAGTTTAAATTAAAAGTTTAACTATATACGATACTATCATGTTTAAAAGTACTACAATTATATATAGACTTTATATATTATTAAAATTTTATGTCACATTTTACACATATTAAGACTCGGTTTCAAAATTTATTTTACTTAGAAAAAGCGTTAAATCGATTAAATATCACACATAAACAGCAGGAAGAATCTATTTCAAATTCTTCTTCTATTAAATTAGTAATTCCACAATCTAATGGATATGACATTAGCTTCTGTTGGAACGGACAGGAATATGATTTAGTTGCCGATATTAGTTTCTGGGAACAGCCATATCCAGCCGAAAACTTCATTGATCGAATTGCTCAACAATATGCGGGTGAAGTCGTTATCGGTGAGAGCCAAAAAATTGGTTTCCAACCAGTAAAATACCAACATAATTCTGATGGGTCTAATACGATAACCTTAGAACGATGGAGTAATGCCTAATAATTTAAGTGTTTTATATCTTCTGCTATACTAAAGTTTCGTATTAAAGTGCTTTATCATTGAAAATTAGTTGATTTAAACCTGAAACTTTCTCTTTCGCATAAGAATAAGTGAGTTTTTGATATTAAAAGATTACAATAGGAGTGCTAATACTGGATGCAATATCATTTACCTCTCGTTTAGTGGAGGCGTCGGTCTTATTTGGCTAGCTGCTAAGTATGAGAAACAAAAGCAAGAGAAAAATGTTACAAATAGTTTATTTTATGTTTAACAACTTTATTGTTTTATGGACTTAGTGTAAAGATCAGTACATATGGCGCTTTAGGCTATATAACCAAATGGTTCTTTTGACTATCTCATCTATTTTAACTGGTTTTCTAGTACGACAGATAATTCCACTTGGTGATCTATTACCAATTGTAATACTTTAACTTTATTATTCTAAGGTTGACGATATACCAGATCAATTTGAAAGATTTTAAATTCTGTATGAACATGTGGAAAAATTTGACAATAGAGAATTGTTAATTCAAATGGAAACACTAAATTTGCTTGTTCAACCCACGTCGGATGAGCTTCAGGTTCTACTGGATAAAATGTTTTTAATTTACGTCGAAAAAAAGCTCTCATTACTGTAACATTATAAGTTACAAGAATTAATCAAGAACCGACGAACTCGGAGACGAGTACAACATTTTAACGGATTTATAAAAAAATTTACTAAATCTGACCTTAACTTACTAGAAGTGTATAACAACATCGGTGAAAAACTTAAATAGCAAAAATTTATTTATTGTCTTGTCTATTATTAAATAAAAAGTAGTAGACAAGACATTGCTACATAAACTAGTTGAATACGACTAGTTGATAAAGTAAAATGTTATACATTGAGTAATTTCATCTTTTATTATTATTAGAGAATTTCTTACTCAACTCATCTAATTTTAACTTAACGACGCCTTGCTTCAAAATCTATTTCACTAACCTTAACACAGCTTATTAGATAGTCTCCACTAGCTCGGTTCTTCTAATATCTTTCATAAGCTAAAACCTATTTGTAATTTTTGTAAATATATACTTGAAACTTTGGTTGGAATACTAAATAGCCTAGCTAAAAAATTCGCTTAAAAGAAAACTTTTTGATCAACAATGGTATACTCAAAGGGGAGGGACAATTTTAAAAAAGGTTAGCGACTTTGATAAATTGGTGAATATTCTAAAAAACATGAATGAAAAGTCAAGAAATTTTATTAAAAAATATGACTAATACTAATTTTAATTCCAAGGATTTGCAGATAAATTATTTAAATTTTAATCTTTAATTTAATAACTTCATTGAGTTTATAAACTCAATTAACACCGAAAATAGAATTCTTGAAATTTGAAAAAATAAATAGTAATTTCTAAACTTTTATAAAAATAAAAGTTTAGAAAATATCAGAAATTAGCAAATTAACCGTTAACAGCTGGAGCTGTTAAAGCAACTGGTAATACTTCACCTGAAGCTAAATCTAATGGGAAGTTGTGAGCGTTACGTTCGTGCATTACTTCCATACCTAAATCAGCACGGTTGATGATGTCAGCCCATGTGTTAATAACACGACCTTGAGAATCAACTACTGATTGGTTGAAGTTAAAACCGTTTAAGTTGAACGCCATTGTACTGATACCCATCGAAGTTAACCAGATACCTAAAACAGGCCATAAAGCTAAGAAGAAGTGTAAAGCACGAGAGTTGTTGAATGAAGCGTATTGGAAGATTAAACGACCGAAGTAACCGTGAGCTGCAACGATGTTGTAAGTTTCTTCTTCTTGACCGAATTTGTAACCGTAGTTAGTAGATTCGTTTTCCGTTGTTTCACGGATTAAAGAAGATGTTACTAATGAACCGTGCATAGCTGAGAATAAAGAACCACCGAATACACCAGCAACACCAGCCATGTGGAATGGGTGCATTAAGATGTTGTGCTCAGCTTGGAATACTAACATGAAGTTGAAAGTACCAGAGATACCTAAAGGCATACCGTCAGAGAATGAACCTTGACCAATTGGGTATACTAAGAATACAGCAGAAGCCGCTGCTACTGGAGCAGAGAATGCTACGAAGATCCAAGGACGCATACCTAAACGGTAAGATAATTCCCATTCACGACCCATGTAAGATGCTACACCTGTTAAGAAGTGTAATACGATTAATTGGTAAGGACCACCGTTGTATAACCACTCGTCAACTGAAGCTGCTTCCCAGATTGGGTAGAAGTGGATACCGATAGCGTTCGAACTAGGGATAACTGCACCAGTAATGATGTTGTTACCGTATAATAAAGAACCTGCTACTGGTTCACGGATACCGTCGATATCAACGGGAGGAGCTGCGATGAACGCGATGATGTAACAAGAAGTAGCTGTTAATAATGTAGGGAACATTAAACAACCAAACCAACCGATGTATAAACGGTTTTCAGTACTAGTAATCCATGCAGAGAAACGTTCCCATACAGAAACGCTTTCACGTCTTTCTAAAGTTGCTGTCATAAAAAATTTTATTATTATAATTCTTCCCAAGTTTTAAACTTGTTAGATAAAATTATAAAACAAGAATGGAAGTTTCATCACTAATCTTTTATTTAATAATTTTAAAAAACTCTAATTCAAATTCAAAAACCGCCCGATTGGTATTACCACCAATAAATAATTTATTATTTCGTTGAACTAACCAAACTTGAGAATATGTAATATAGCTTATTAATGTACTTATCATTAAAAAGAAAAAACCAGAATAAATCATTGGAATTCCTGGGTCCGTTTTAATTTGTAAACCAGTTGAACTTATGATTTCAAATAATGTCAATGGTTGTGATAAACTATTTGATTCATTTAATTCTAGATTGCCTAAAAATTGTCCTTTACTGCTATAAATTGAACAATAACCTTCTAAATTATCAATTATAGCAATGTTACCCTCTTCAGGTAATCTCGTATTTGAAATCCAAGTGAACCAAATTTTATTAGAATTCCCAAAAATATTAATCAATGGATATTCGACTATTTGTTGATTTGAGTTTGCAATTCGTAGTCCAATCAGATTCCAGTCCGTTTGATAATAATAAACACCTTTTTGAACTAATGGAAAATTAACATAAACTGTTTGGCGATTTGTCTCATCGCCCTGCGAATTTAAAATAGAAATATCTGAATAAAATTGTGAAATCGTTTTGGTCGGTGTATATGTTATCCAAAAGTCGTTCACTCGGGCAGAAGATTGTGAAATAATTGTTAAAGGCCCTGTAGCTAGGATGTTCTGAATATGAAAGTTTTCAGTTTTTGGGACAATTTCTTGTGCTTTAAATCCAAATAATGAGCCAATAACTGTGCCAAGTAGAATTAGAATCATACTAAAGTGAACAATAATTGGTGCAATTCTTCCAATTAATCCTTTATAACAATATACCATGTTTTTCTGATGAAACATTGAGTATTGTTGTGTTTTTAGACGATTAAGAATTCGATTGAATGAAAATCGATTTAAAACTGTAAAAATTTTTAAACGATAAAAAGCATTTGTAGTTCTAAAAAATTGACATCGTCGTGCAATTTTCAATGATGGTAACTGTTGTAAAAAACTACATAAAGTTAAACTACAACCAAACAAAAAGATCAGTCCAAGAAACCACCATGTTTTATAAATATGATCAAAACCAAATTTAAAAATCAAGTCCCACGATAAAAATCCAAAAACTGGGTTCGTTAATGGATAATTTATTTTGTATGTTTCAATAGATTGATCTTGTTCAATAATTGTTCCTATAATACTACATGCACTGATCCACAATAAAATAAAAATAGAAAATCGTAGATCTGCTAATGTTCGAAAAACCTTTTGTTTCATTAATTTTTATACTAATAATAATAATAAGTTAAATAGATATATTTTTAGAAGATGCAGAACGAATTTGACCTGATGATGCCCAATTTTGAAGTACCTTCATTTGATTACTTTCTAAATTCGCTAACGGAATTAATTCTTTTAATGCAAGGCAAATATCATCAGTTGTAACTTCTCGTTTTTCATAAAACGCTAGATACATTCCTTCAATGATACTTTGCCGAATTTCAGCTCCCGAAAATGATTCAGATAGTTGACTTAATTTTGGATAGTCAAAGGATTGCCAATTAGCAGGGCGAAATTCTTGAAGGTGAATTCTAAAAATTTCTTCTCGTTCTTGTTTCTTAGGTAGATCTAAAAAAAAGATTTCATCAAACCGGCCTTTTCGAATAATTTCCAAAGGTAAAAGCTCAATATTATTGGCCGTTGAAATTACAAAAACTGGTTTTGTTTTTTCTGATAACCAACTTATAAATGTCGCTAAAACTCGATTACTTGTTCCACTATCCCCTTTACTTTCGGTATTTGTAAAGGCTTTATCTATTTCATCAATCCATAATATACATGGTGAAATAGTTTCTGCAAGATTAATCATTTGTCGTAGTCGTGATTCAGATTCTCCTACAATTCCGCCAAACAATTTTCCAACATCTAACTTTAATAAGGGTAATTGCCAATCATTTGCAATTGCCTTGGCCGTTAATGATTTTCCAGTTCCTTGAATTCCAATTAATAATAATCCTCGGGGTGTTGGTAATCCATAATTTGATGCTTTAATACCAAAAGCAGTTTTACGTTTATTGAGCCAATCTTTTAAATTATTTAATCCACCAAGATTTGAGATTTTTTCATTAACTGAACAATATTCTAAAATTTCTGTTTGACTTATAATTTGTTTCTTTTCACTTAATAATACCGAAATACTATTATTATCAATTGTTTTATATGTTGCAATAATTTTAGATAAGACTCGTCTAATTCGTTCCAATGATAATCCTTGACAAGCTCGAGTTAAGCTTTCTAATAATTCGGGCTCGACTTTAATATTTAAAGAATTAATTAAACGGTTTAATTCCTGACTAATTTCATCTTCTAATGGTAATTGAAATTGTAAAACAGTAATTAATTCTTGTAATTCTTTAGGAATGGTTAAATCAGAACCAATAATAATTATTGTTTTTGGTTGTAATTTTAAAATTCGACTAATATTTCGAAGCTTACGTGAAATTGATAAGTCGGTTAAAAAACGATTAAAATCTTTCAATAAAAAAAGAGCAGGGGTTTCAGCATTTAGTCGTTCAACTAATTCTAATGCTTGCAATGGATTTCGTTTTCCAAAGCCTTGATTATTGGGATTATTTGTATAACCATCTACAAAATCCCAACTATAAATACTTCGATTCAAGTTCATTTTTATATTTTTTCGAATCACGTATTCTACTCGATCTTCTTCAATGGTATGAATATAAATTATTGGATAGCGAGCTTTTAAAAAAAGAGCTAATTCACTTGTGAATTTCATATCAAACTTATTCAAAAAATTAGGTTGTTAAATTAATATTATATTAGTTTTAAATAAAAAATTATTTATTATTAGAATTACAAAAATATGTAATTCTAATAATGACTGATCAATAGAACTAATAATTAAAATTTTATTAATCTTCGTTTTTATTAATCTTTTAGAAAATTTTTTCTAGTTTACAAATCGATTATAGTAAAGTTTGATAGAATAAAACTTTATCGACGAATCGCTAATACTTTGCGACCTTTTTTTCGACGATTACGGATTGTTTTTCGACCCTGGGCTGTTGACATTCGTGATCGAAAACCTGATAATTTTAAAATCGAATAGCGACTTTTATTTGAAAGTGTTTTTTTTGACATATGAAAATTAAATTAATAGTAAATTTTTTTATAAAATTGATGATCGTAATAAATCATAGATAACTAATTGGCGTAAAATTTTTTTACGATTCTCAAATAAAGAAAATGCTTCTCTTTTGTACTCATACAATGGATTTCTTTGTCCATAACCTCTCCATCCAACAGCTTCTCTTAATAGCGTCATTTTTTGTAAATGCTCACGCCAAATTTTATCAATATTAATTAAAAGAAGACTACGTTCTAAGTTTTCACAAATATTATCTCCGTATACATTTAATTCATTTATTTTTGATTCGTAAATTAACCAAAATTTATTAAATAAATATATTTTTAATTCTATTAGACTAAACTCGTCAATAGATGATTTTGAAGTTTTATTATAAATTAATGATAAATCTTTTCCAAATAGGTTTCCAAATAATAATAAAATTTTTTGAGTCGAAGCTTTTTCTTTTTTCAATTCTACTAATATATCTGTAATAATTTGCTCACCATACGCTAGAATATTCTCTTGAGTTGAAAGACTGTTTAAAATTTGACGACGTTCAAAGTAGATAATATTTCGTTGCTGATTTAGAATTTCATCATAATCAAATAAATTTTTCCGTTGTTGATAAGCACGCTCTTCAACCCTTTCTTGTGCAGAATCAAGACTACGGGTCAAAAATTTTGACTCTAATGGTAAATCATCTGTCATTTGATTTTGCATAAAATCTTGAATTTTAGGTCCACCAAAAAGACGTAGTAGATTATCATCTAAACTTAAGAAAAATCTTGAAGTTCCAGGATCACCTTGCCGACCACATCGACCTCGTAATTGATTGTCGACACGTCGAGAATCATTTCGTTCTGTTCCAATAATATAGAGTCCACCTAAATTTTTGACAATTTTATTCTCTTGTCTTTGATGTTTCTTATAATACAAAACTAATTCATTAATTAAGAATTTAATAGAACACGTATATGAATTAGTAGAAATTGAAACTTTATCATTTTCTCTTAAAATTTTTAAAATATCAATATCCGAAAGTTTTAAAAACTCGTGATCCGATAGTAAAGAAGTTAAAACACTTAAGAATTTTTGAGAACTACAACTAAATCTATTTTTTAATGGGGATTGAAAAATATTAATTTTTTTCGACAAAATATAATTTCTTGTTACTGTTAAAGTATCATATAATTCTTTTTGAATTTTGAAATTAATATTCCCACCTAAAATAATATCAGTTCCACGACCCGCCATATTTGTTGCAATTGTAATTGCACCTTTTTTACCAGCCTGAGCAACAATTTCTGATTCTCTTCGAACATTTTCAGGTTTAGCATTTAAAATCTGATACGCTAATTTATATTCATTTAATAACTGAGCTAACATCTCTGATTTTTCTACAGTCGTAGTTCCAATTAAAATTGGTTGACCAACGGAAGAAATCTCGTTACAAGTTTCTGCGATAGAGCTCCATTTTGAAAATTGATCTTTATAAATAAAATCAGGAAGATCTTGTCGTAAGGCTGGACGTGCGGTTGGAATTTCTTCTACAGATAAATTATAAATTTTTTCGAATTCAATCTCAGCAGTTTTGCCAGTCCCTGTCATTCCCGACAATTTAGGATATAATAGAAAGAAGTTTTGATAAGTTATAGCTGCGACTGTTTCTGTTTTTTGGCGAATTGAAAGTTTTTCTTTTGCTTCAATTGCTTGATGTAAACCATCTCCCCAACGTCGATCTGGCATAATACGACCAGTAAATTCATCAACAATAACAATTCGATCATTCTGAACAATATAATGGACATTATTGAAAAATAACGCATTTGCTTTAATTGCATTAATTACATAAGGAATCCAAGGATCCCGAAGATCATATAAATCCTGAATTCGTAATATTTGCTCAATTTGTTTACTACCTTGATCTGTTAAAATTACATTCTTATTTTTTTCATCTACTTTATAATGAACGTTTAAGTCTAAATAATTTGTAATTTCAGAGGCGATAATATATTTATCGACTGGGGTTTCAATATTATTTGAAATAATTAATGGAGTTTGAGCTTCATCAATAAGAATCGAATCAACTTCATCAATAATACAATAGTTAAATGGTCTTTGAACAACATCGGTTAAATTTAATGCCATATTATCACGTAAAAAATCGAATGTTAATTCATAATTTGTTACGTAGGTAATATCTGCGTTATAATTTTTTTTTCGTTCCAATGATGTCATATCATTTTGAATGAGTCCCGTATTAAATCCAAGGAATCGATAAATTTGACCCATTGAAACCTGATCTCGGCCTGCTAAATAATCGTTTACTGTTACGATATGAACTCCTTTATCGGTTAAGGCGTTTAAACAAGCTGGTAAGGTCGCAACCAACGTTTTTCCTTCACCAGTTTTCATTTCGGCAATTTTTTGATTATTTAAAACAAGACCTCCAATTAATTGAACGTCAAAATGTCTTAATCCAAGTGTTCGCGAGCTTGCCTCACGAGTGATGGCAAATGATTCGGCAATTAATGGAGTTAAATCTGGATTGTCTTTATATTGTAATTTTAATTTTAAATTTTTAGCTCGTAATTCACTATCACTTAAAGTTTTTAAGTTATCTTCAAGAAGATTTATTTCATTAATTAAATTTTGATATTTATTTCTAAAGGAATTAGTTTGAAATATGGGTTTTCGCATCTAAAAATTTTTTATAATATTTTTTATCCAATTACATTTACACGTTTTTGTTTCCCTTCTTGATAATCAAATTTAATAGTTCCATCCGTTAATGCGAATAATGTAAAATCTTTTCCGCATCCAACATTAGATCCAGGTTTGAATTTCATACCTCGTTGACGTATTAAAATATTTCCTGCACGAACTTTTTCACCACCAAATCTTTTTACTCCTAAACGTTTTGAATTTGAATCACGACCATTCTTTGTGCTTCCTGCACCTTTTTTATGTGCCATATATGTTAACTCCTAGTAATTTTATATTTAATTAATAACAATATCTTCAATAAAAACTCTTGTTAATTCTTGACGATGACCTTGTTTTTTACGCGTTTTTTTCTTAGGACGCATCTTATAAACAATAGTTTTTTTTCCACGTAAATGTTCTAAAATTTTTCCTTTAATCTTTACACTCTCTAGATACGGTTTTCCAATTAAGAGATTTCCTTCATCATTTAGTAATAAAACTCTATTAAATGTAATTTGTTTTCCTAACTCAGTTGGGATTCGATTAAAATCATAATATTTACCGGTTTCAATCCAAAATTGTCTTCCACTTATTTCGACAATTGCATATTTCATAATATAAATTAATTTATTTTTATTTATTGTTATCATACTAAAAAAATTTTTAAACCGTCAACTTTTTTAAAAATCTCCTCTAACTTTCAATTTTATTTTTTAAGCGATTTAATTCCATATAGAAAAATTCGAAAGCTTTTGATTTATAACATTCTGGATTACTAATTATGGATAATTTTCTATTAATTGTAATATTATCAATTTTAATAATTTCAATTGTTTGTAACTGAATTTCTTTTTCAATTGCCGATGAAGAAACAAAAGCTGCTCCTAACCCTAAACTAACAGCTGTTTTGATACCTTCAATTGAATTTAATTGTAAAATTGTTTTTAATTGATTTGTTTCAATTTGATTGTGAATTAAAATATTATCAATAAACTTTTTTATGGTTGAATTTGAATTTAGAGTTATAAAATCTAAACAATAAAGATCTTCTTTGTTTATTTGTTTTTTCTTTGCAAATGGGTGAGATTTGGAAATTATTAAACTAAGTTCATCATAAACAAATGGTTGAATAGTAAGGTTTCGTTGTAAGTCATCAGATATTTCACCTCCAACTACAGCTATATCAATTTCTCGATTTATTATATTTTTCGCAATTATTCGGCTTGAATTTACTTGAACTTTTAAATCAATTTGAGGGTAATTCTGAGCAAATAGTGCGAGTATTCGAGGCATTAAATATGTTCCAATGGTTTGACTAGCCCCAACTGTTAAGTTTCCTCTTTCACCATTTTTTAAATCAACTAACGCACGACAACTTTCCTCACAAAGAGCTAAAATTCTTTCGGAATACTGTAAAAATACCTGTCCATTTTCAGTTAATGATAATTTATTTCGTTCACGATTAATTAATAAAGTATCAAGATTCTTTTCCAAAATTTTAATCTGTTTACTCAACGAAGGTTGAGATATATATAAAACTGCTGCAGCTTTAGTAAAATTTTTTTCGGTTGCGACTGCTTTTAGAATCCGAAGTTGTTGAAGAGTGAAAGGAAGCATTGATTAAAAATAATTATTTAAATTGAGAATTAATAAAAACGATTGAATACTTAGAAATTACAGATGGAGAGACTCGAACTCTCACAACCAAAGTTACTAGAACCTAAACCTAGCGCGTCTACCAATTCCGCCACACCTGCAAAGTTTTAAAATTAATTATTAGTTACAATTTGTGAAATAAACCTTTAAAAAAATTTTAAAGATTTATTCATTTTCTTCGACATACATACTATACACAAAACTTGTTGTTTTGCCTCGTAACATTGATTTGGCTAACGATAAAGATTTTTGTGCAGCTTTATAACCTTTTCTCTTCCAGTTTGCTTTACGAGCATTCTTTTTTGCTTTTGATGTTCGTTTTTTAGGTACAGCCATTTTTAATCTGTATAGATAATTTTTTAACCATAATATAAAAAATTTAGTAAAAAGTCAAATTCTTAACTCTTATAAATTAGTAAAGAGTAAAACAAAAATTTAGTATAAGTAAAAAGAGAAAAATTTTACAGTTAAAATTCTCATATTGATTTTAGTTTAAAATTAATATGAGAATTTTTGTATTTAATAAGCTAAACCTAAACTACGAGTAGTTTCTGCACCTAAATATACACGTACACTTAAAAAATCTGTAGGACATGCCGTTTCACATCTTTTACAGCCCACACAATCTTCTACACGAGGTGACGAAGCGATTTGACCAGATTTGCAGCCATCCCAGGGTACCATTTCTAGTACATCAGTAGGACAGGCTCTTACACATTGTGTACATCCAATGCATGTATCATAAATTTTAACAGTATGAGACATAATTTTTTATAATTTTAATATTTGTTATCTTAAATTGTAATCTATTTTAATAAAAATAAAGTTATTTATTAAAATGTAATAAAATTTTATTATTTGATTTAGATATTAACGTGATAAACGTTGAACTTGTTGAATAGCTAAACGGCCAATATTGTATAGTGCCCATGATGCTGCAATTAATAATGGTACAGCAATTACAAATAAACGAGTATCCATAAATGAAAATCCTTTATATATAAATATTTAAATTTAGAAAATAATATTTTTACATTATATTATTATGATTAAGTATTATATGTGAAATTTAATAATATAATAGAAAAATAAATTAATATTGATCAAACGAAATCAATATTAAGTGTTTGCTTTTTTTAGTTTGTTAACAGGCCATCTAAGTAGAAGCTTTTTGAGTTCTAGTGACAGCGCAAATTTGTCTGTAAACTTATGAATAATTAATATCCAGTTAGTCAAGCCTCGATAAAATTATATCTAATATTAATTGTTTAACTTATAAGCTGTATTGCTAGATTAGTAACAGAATTCTCTTTATTACGATCTAACGTTTTTTAATTGTTGTCCAAAGATAAAAATAAATTTTTTAAACTAGAAACAATCAATATTTAAATTTACTGATTTAATGGAGAACTTGCTGCTGCATAATGTTTTCTTTCCATTTGTCCAGCTAAATAAGCTAATCGACCGGCTTTAGTACCTAAATTCATTGCTAGAGCCATTTGGGCAGGATTTTTGGATTGTGCTACAGCAGTATTTAGTAAAATTCCATCAGCTCCTAACTCCATTGCTGCCGTAGCCTCACTCGGAGCTCCAATTCCCGCATCAACGATAACTGGTATTTGAGCATTTTCTATAATAATTTTAATATTTGCTAAATTATTCAATCCTTGTCCAGATCCAATAGGTGAACCTAGGGGCATTACGGTTGCACAGCCTAGATCTTCCAAATGTAAAGCTAACATAGGATCTGCATTTATATAAGGTAAAACTGTAAATCCATTTTTTATTAAAAATTTAGCGGCTTTTAATGTCCCGATTGGATCCGGTAATAAATACTTTGGATCGGATATTACTTCTAACTTAACAAAAAAATTTTCCTCCTGGCCGATTTGACAAGCTAATTCGTGACCTAAAAATGCCATTCTAATTGCTTCATCAGCAGTTTGTGAACCTGCAGTATTTGGTAATAACCATAATTTATCCCAATCTAAGTTAGTTAAAAAACTTGAATTATCATTTTTTAAGTTAGTTGGAAGGCGACGAATGGCAACCGTGATAATTTCACATTCACTAGCGTGGATACTATCATTAGCATCTTGGGCTGTTTTATATTTCCCAGTACCTAACATTAAGCGTGAATTAAAAACTTTGTTACCAATTGTTAATGTATCAATATTATTTTTCATAAAACTCTATTTTGAATTGTACTCCCCAGGTAGGATTTGAACCTACGGCCAATCGGTTAACAGCCGATTGCTCTACCACTGAGCTACTGAGGACCTGCTATAGCTAGATATTATCATATTTGTTTCTGAATTGCAAAGTTTTTCTGTAATAAATAAGAGTCATATAACGATAAAATTGTTATAATGACTCAAGTATTTTTTATTCTTTGTTAAAGACTAAGAATCGTATAACATTTGAATCTAATTTTAAAACATTTGAAAAATTATTGATATATTTCGGCATACCCGAAAAATTTAACTGAATATAATTTCCTTTTGCTCGATTATTAATTTGATATGATAAATTATGTTTTCCACGAGAAATTACAGAAATATCACAAACATTAAATTTTCTTAAATTTTTTGCATAATTAAATACCCAAGTTTTTAATTCACTATCATTAAATTCTTCTGTTAAAAGAATCATTATTTCATATTTTCTTAATACTGACATAATATTATCATTTTATTTAAGTTATGGCTATAATACTTACACATACAATTCAATGTCAATTGAAAATTTAAAAATTATTGATATCTCGAATTTCAAATAAAAGGTTTGACAATACTTTATAATCAAGTAATTTTCTAGTACAATAGTATAATATAATTTATATAGAAATTCTTTAGTGGAGAAATTTCATGGATTGGAATGAAATTCAAAATCTTTCATCAAATATCGTTTTTGGCGTCTTACTATTTGCAATGATAATTTACTGGTTTAATTTATTTTTCTTTCGAGAAAAATCATTCATATCTACCATTGGGCGTACTAGTACAATAGTAGCAAATGTATTATTGTTTTTTATCCTGTGTTCACGATGGGTTATAGCAGGCTATTTTCCGTTAAGTAATTTATACGAATCATTACTATTTTTAACCTGGACACTTTTAACAATTTACTTATATCTCGAAACTAAAACGAATAGTCGATTAATCGGAGCTATTTTAATTCCGATTACCCTATTAATTAATGGGTTTGCGAATTTAACGCTTTCGCCTGAAATGCAAAAATCAAGTCCTTTGGTTCCTGCGTTACAATCGAACTGGTTAATGATGCATGTAAGTATGATGTTATTAAGTTATGCTACATTGATAATGGGATCGTTATTATGCATCTTATTTTTAGTTATATCTCGTTATAAAGATATTGATTTAAAGCAAGCTGATAATTCATCATTACCTCTGTATAACGTAATGTTGGATTATTATGAGGCGAAGGTAATCTCACCTTCAAATGAAGTTTCTGAGTTAGGAAAATTAAAATTACTCCAAAGTTTAGATAATTGGAGTTACCGAATTATTGGTTTAGGTTTTCCATTTTTAACAATTGGAATTATTTCTGGTGGTGTTTGGGCTAACGAAGCATGGGGTTCATATTGGAGTTGGGATCCAAAAGAAACGTGGGCTCTAATTACCTGGTTAGTATTTGCGACATATTTACATGCTCGTCTTACTAAAGGATGGGAAGGAAAAAGAACAGCTATTTTAGGTGGTTTAGGGTTTTTCGTTATTTGGATCTGTTATCTAGGTGTGAATTTTTTAGGGAAAGGTTTACATAGTTATGGTTGGGTTTCATAATTAAAAATTATGATTGAGTTTTTACTCTTAGCGGAAAGGCTTCAAAATTTTTCCGTAAACCAAAAGAGGCTTAAATAAATTTTAAGACGAAATAATAGTTAATCTGAATTATCATCAGATTAACTATTAAACTTATAGTATTACC
>Ga0307966_1000292_pt1 | contig 41697 bp, 35 predicted proteins | sample OrgLakmetagen646_FD_203141 | JGI IMG/M metagenome (GOLD analysis project Ga0307966, IMG submission 203141) | Saline water microbial communities from Organic Lake, Antarctica - #646 | ecosystem: Environmental > Aquatic > Non-marine Saline and Alkaline > Saline | place: Antarctica: Organic Lake... | reverse complement strand
TTCTTGAAGATAAGTAACTGCATCCCCTACAGTTGCAATGTTTTCCGCATCTTCGTCAGGGATACTAAGATCAAATTCTTTTTCAAATTCCATGATCAACTCAACGGTGTCGAGAGAATCAGCACCAAGGTCGTTGGTAAAGTTAGCTTCGGTTACTACTTCTGATTCATCAACGCCAAGTTTATCTACAATAATTGCTTTTACTTTTGATTCTACGTCTTGTGACATTATGATCTGTGTTTTGTTAATGTTAGTTGAAAAATATTTGTGTCGCTATAATACAACATCTAATCGAAAAATAACACGCTTTGCGTTATTGATTCTTGGATATATAAATAAAGTCTTACATCGCCATTCCGCCATCCACGCGAATAACCTCGCCTGTTATGTAACTGCTCAGGTCTGATGCTAAAAATGCTACCACATTGGACACTTCTTCCGCGTTTCCGGCACGTCCAAGCGGTGTTTCTTTTTTAATTGATTCTAATACCTTCTCATCAAGCTTTCCAGTCATATCCGTAAGGATGTAACCGGGTGCTACGACATTGGCTCTGATATTCCGGCTTGCAAGTTCTTTGGCAAAAGATTTTGTAAAACCAATCATTCCGGCTTTAGAGGCGGAATAATTACTCTGGCCTGCATTGCCGGATATACCTACAACGGAACCTATGTTTATAATAGAGCCTCCTTTGGCCCGCATCATCGGCTTGGTTGCCGCTTTACTGTAGTTAAAAATACTTTTCAAATTGGTATTTATGACATCATCCCACTGCTGCTCGTTCATCCGCAATATTAGGTTATCACGAGTAATACCGGCATTATTCACCAGTACATCCAGTGAGCCCCAATCGTCAATAATCGAGGCAATCACCTCGTCAGCCTTAGAGAAATCAACGGCATCGGCCTGATACTCTTTACCTTTAACACCGTATTCAGAAATGGCTTTCACCACCTCTTTTGCTGCATCTGCAGAGCTTGAATGTGTAATCGCAACATTTGCACCCAATGATGCAAAATGTTCAGCAATTACACGGCCTATACCACGGCTTCCGCCGGTTACCAAACAATTTTTCCCTTTTAGATCCATATTACTGATGACCTGAAATATTTGCGTTTGAAATAGTTCGTTTCACGAGCCCCCGTAATACTTTGCCGGGACCAATCTCTACAAAGTCTGTAATTCCGTTTTTCTCCATATTCTGGAGAGTTTGCGTCCATTTTACAGGCGATGTCAGCTGTGCAATCAGATTTTCTTTTACGACATCTGAATCCTGTGTGGGTTCAGCGGTCGCGTTGCTGTAAAGCGGGCATTCCGGATCTTTGAACATAATATCTTCCAGCCGTTTTTGTAATCCTTCAAGCGCTGGTTTCATCAATGGGGAGTGAAAAGCACCGCTTACAGGAAGTATCTTGGCAAGCCGGCATCCCTCCTCTTTAGCCAATTCAACAGCTCTCTTCACAGCATCCATATCACCAGAGATAACAAGCTGCCCCGGACAATTATAGTTTGCAGCCACAACGGGTTTCTTAATTTCTGTGGTCGCTTTTTCACAAATTGAATCCACAACATCGCCATCCATTCCAATAATCGCGGCCATTCCGCCGGGGTGTACATCTCCTGCTTCCTGCATTAGGTTTCCGCGTAAATCTACAAGATCCAGTGCCGTTTCAAAGTTAATTACGCCGGCTGCCACAAGTGCAGAAAACTCACCCAGACTGTGACCTGCAACCGCATCAGGCGATTCATCCATCTGCATAAACAGTGCGACGGAATGCAGGAATATTGCAGGCTGGGTATATTTGGTTTGCATCAGTTTATCAGAGGGACCTTCAAACATGATATCCGATATAGAGTAGCCAAGCTGGTCATTAGCTTTTAAAAAAAGTTTTTTAATGCCACTGTTGGAATCAAAATGTTCTTTTGCCATACCAACAGATTGGGAGCCTTGTCCCGGAAAAATAAATGCCTTCATTAAATAGCCCATTTTAAATAGATTGATCCCCAGGTCAAACCACCGCCAAATGCCGAAAGTATTAAATTATCGCCTTTTTTCAACTGATCCTTCCAATCAACAAGACAAAGGGGAATGGTTGCTGAGGTAGTATTTCCGTATTTATCGATATTGATCATCACATTATCTTTATCGATCCCCATGCGACGGGCTGTTGCATCAATTATCCTCAAGTTGGCCTGATGGGGTACCAGCCAGGCGACTTCTTCGGGAGCCAGATTATTCTTTTTCATTATATCAAGAGATACGTCAGCCATCCCTTCTGTAGCTTTCCTGAACACGACCCGGCCGGCCTGACGAAGGTAGTGAAGTTTATTTTCAACAGACTCTTTAGTAGCGGGCTGTACACTTCCTCCTGCAGGCTGATAAAGCATAAAGTCTTCGTCTCCTTCTGTGTGATGGATATAATCAATAATCCCGGTCTCTTCCTCAGTAGCCTCCAGGACAACTGCGGCAGCTGCATCACCAAAAAGGATACAGGTCGTCCGATCTGTGTAGTCAACGATGGAACTCATTTTATCAGCTCCGATGATGAGAACTTTCATTGCCCGGCCCGATTCAATAAAATTCCCGCCCGTTGTGAGTGCAAAAAGAAAACCTGAACAGGCGGCTGACAAGTCAAACGCGTAGGCACTGGATGCTCCTATGCTTTTTTGGACCAGACACGCTGTGGCAGGAAAAAGATAATCTGGAGTGACGGTAGCTACTATGATGACATCAATTTCATCGGCTTCCACTCCCGCATCTTCCAGAGCTGCGGTTGCTGCACGTTCGGCCATATATGAGGTACCAACATTGTCACCCTTTAAAATTCTGCGCTCTGAAATACCAGTACGCGACTTGATCCACTCATCATTGGTTTCCACCATGGTTTCAAGTTCTTTGTTGGTAAGAACATATTCTGGCAAATACTTACCAACACCTGAAATCTTTGCGTGAACTGAGGACATGAAATAGGATTAATTTAGAAAAGCTTTAATTTTTTTATTCACTTCTTGATCAACGCACCGCACCGCACTTTTAATCATATTTTTTACGGCCAATACCGAGCTGTTGCCATGCCCTACAAAGCTTACACCGTTGACGCCCAAAAACGGAACACCACCTATTTGCTCGTAGTCAAACGTGTGCATCGCTTTGGTGAGAATCTTGAATACCTGCTGCTGAAGTTCATCGTCTGCTGATACAAGATCGAGCTGTTCTTTAACCATTTTTTGCATAACAGCAGGAATGGATTCACCAAATTTTAAAAGGATGTTCCCTGTAAATCCATCTGTTAAAAAGACATCGGCTTTGGCGTTGAGAATATCTTTGCCTTCAATATTCCCAATAAAATTGTCCAGCTCCTTCAATTTCAGATACGAGGATTTTAAGATATCAGTTCCTTTTTCTGACTCTTCCCCAACATTGAGGAGGCCGATTTTAGGATTCTTAACTTTTAAAATCTCTTCTGTAAATATCATACCCATAACGGCAAACTGGTAGTACATCTCTTCCTTAAGCGTAAGATTTGCACCGGCGTCGATTAAAATTCTGACGCCATTTACAGTTGGAAAGATAGCTGCCACGGTTGGTCGGTACACACCTTCAATTTTACCCAAAAATACAGTTGAGGCAGTTAAAAGTGCCCCCGTATGGCCAACGCTCACAAACCCATGGCAATTACCGGCTTTGTGAGACTGAAGGCCTAAAGAAATAGAGGATTGCTTTTTGTCTTTGAGAACAGCAGACGCAGAATCCTGCATAGAGATTATTTCAGGCGCGTGTAGAATATCAACACGCTCTGAATCATACTCATGCTTGGCAAGTTCTTCTTTTATGAGGTTTTCAGGTCCAACAAACAGTAGCTCGAGTTCCGGTATTTCATTTAATGCCTGAACTCCGCCTGAAACTGGATTTTCGGGATAGTGATCTCCCCCCACTGCATCTACAGCAATAACCATGAAATTATTTTTGCGTTATTCTGATCTGTCGATTACCTGCTGACCTCTGTAATATCCACACTCCATGCATACATGATGGTACCTGTGCATTGCACCGCAATTAGAACACTCTGCCAATGTAATATCTTTTAGGCTTTGATGCGCACGTCGTTTATTTCTTCGTGCTTTTGACGTTTTTCGTTTAGGATGTGCCATTTAATAAGTTGTATTATTTCTGCTTTAGTTTCTTAAGTTCTTCCCATCTGGGATCAATTTTCTGCTCGTCATCAGGTTCAATTTCCCCAAATCGTGCAACTCCAAAATCTTCCGCATTACCATCGCCGTCATAATATTTGGGATGGATTTTTTTTACCGGAATATTCAGAATTATTGTATCTCTTACCTCTTCCTCTATATCCAGGACCAGTTCTTCCGAAGGTATTTGCCGAACAGCACTTTTTACTGTTTCCGTTTCTTCAACCTTACCAGGTTCAAAAAGAATATCAAAAACACCTTCAATAGTCTCATTATAGTTTTCAAGGCAACGATCGCAAGTTAACTCTACATTGCTGTCTACTTCAAACGATACTTTAACAAAGTGATCCGTCCTGTAAAAAGAGATCGTAACCACTGCTTCAATGAGCCTTGATCCTTCTTTCAGTTTGAAATAGTCCTCCGGCAGATGAGCTGTTTTAGAGCTCTTACCTTCAGGTATATTTTGTATGTCGAATGTTAATTTTTGCGTATCCACAATAGCCACTTAAAATACAGAACTAAGCCTACGAAAGCAATTAGTTAAAAAGGCCAAACAACCGCTGTTCTATGAGCTCAATGACCTTGCCCAAATCTTCTTTACTGTTTACAAAATCGAGGTTATCAGTATTGATAATGAGTTTATCATATCTATAACGATCTATCCAGTCTTCATATAGTTTATTGAGCTTTTCAAGATAGTCAATCCGTATCGAATTCTCGTAATCCCTGCCTCTTAGCTGTATCTGCCTTACAAGAGTGGGAACTTCTGCCCGAAGGTAGATAAGCAGATCGGGCGGACGAAGGTAGTAGCTCATTTGATGGAAAAGAGCTGAGTAGTTTTTAAAATCTCTGTCACTCATCAGATTCATATTGTGGAGATTTTTGGCGAAAATCTCCACATCTTCATAGATCGTCCGATCCTGAATAATATGAGCGCTATTACTGAACATCTCTTTTTGATGCTGAAATCTGCTGGAGAGAAAGAATATTTGAAGATTAAAACTCCACCGTCTCATATCCTCATAAAAGTCGGACAGATATGGATTATTATCTACAGATTCGTAATGGGGATCCCAGCCAAATTTATTGGCCAATAAACCCGTAAGAGACGATTTTCCTGCCCCAATATTTCCAGCCACGGCAATATAGCGTCCCGTTCCGGTTCTATTTTCTTCCATCTTACTTTCCAAGAAGTTTATACATCGCCTTCTTGTAGTTTTCAACGCCCGGCTGGTTAAACGGATTCACGTGCAACATGTAGACATAAATTCCAGTAAGTAGCTCATAAAAATAGATGAGTCGCCCGAGTTGCTGCTCATTTAGCTTTTCAAGCCCGATTTTTATAACCGGAACTCCGCCTTCAACATGTGCCTGATACGTACCGTCCTGCGCACTTTTATTAATTGAATGGACAGATCGGCCGGCCAGATAGTCCAGACCGTCAGTTTTAGAATCTGTTGCTGAAAGTTTCAGATCTGAAATCGGTTTTTGAACCGTAATCATGGTTTCCATCATATTCCGTCTCCCCTGTTGGATCGTCTGCCCGATACTGTGCAAATCAGTTGAGTAGGACGCAACTGAAGGAAACAGGCCATTGCCCTCTTTTCCTTCACTCTCTCCGAGCAGCTGTTGAATCCAGTTGCAGAATTCCTTCAATTCAGGTTCAAATGAACTGATCACATCAAGTACAGTATGTTTTTCATGCAGGTTATGGCGAGTAGCAGCATAATCGAGAATATTACCGGGATCCTTCTCCCTGCTTTCAAACTCAGCAACGGCACCATAAAATAGGGTCTTGATGTCCAGACCACTCACAGCAACAGGCAAAAGGCCAACGGGCGTTAAAACGGAATATCGGCCACCAACATCGTCAGGAATAACATATTTGGAGTATCCCTCCTCAGCAATAATGTTGTTCAATACACCGCCTTCGGCTCCTGTCGTTGCAATAATCCGTGATTTGGCCTCATCACCGTACACGTCATGCATCCACTTTCTGATCATACGGAATGCTATGGCAGTTTCAAGCGTAGAGCCGGATTTGGATATCACATTAAGGTAGACGCTCTTACGGCTTCCGTCTTTTTTTGGCCGATTGATGTAATCAAGGAGCTGTTCATGGTATCGTGCTCCGAGATGATGGCCTGCAAAATATATTTCAGGTTTCTTATCAGAAAAAGGCTTTTCAAGTGCATCAATAATTGCCCGGGCTCCCTGGTAAGATCCGCCTATACCGCAAACAATGAAAATATCAGCGTCTTTGCGAATGGATGCACCATGCTGCTCAATTTTATCAAGCTCGGCATCATTTGGATTCTTCAGTATACGTCTCCAGCCCAACCACTCACTGCCCGGCCCGGTGCCGTCTTTGAGGGTTTGAAACGCTTTTTTTGCCTTTAAACCGGATTGTTCAATCTCTGAATCCGAAATAAACTCTTTAGTTCCAACAATATCTATATCAATCATAACTATCGAAGTGTTTTTGATAATTCAAGCAGTTCAAAATTAATCTCTTTTCTTTTCCCAAACGTCATTTTCAGCGGTGTGACTTTGATTGAGTTATTCACAATACCCACCATAACTTTACTGTGCCCGTCTTTAATAGCTTTTACAGCAGCTGAGCCAAGCCTGCTGGCAAGCACTCTGTCTCGTGCAGTTGGGCCACCGCCACGCTGCACATGGCCGAGAATACAAACCCTCATCTCGTACTTAGAAAAGTCCTCGCGCAATTTTTCTGACAGTTTTAGTGCGCCGCCTGTTTCATCGCCTTCAGCAACAACAACTAAACTGCTTCTTCGCTGTTCTTTAAGGACATCATTCAAGCTGCTCCGAACTTCATCGATATTTGTCATAGATTCTGGCAACAGGATCAGCTCCGCTCCGCCTGCTATACCTGTTTCAAGGGCAATGAAGCCGGCATCCCGACCCATTACCTCTACCAAAAAGAGCCGGTCGTGGGCATCGGCCGTATCCCGGATTTTATCGATAGCGTCCATTGCTGTATTCAGAGCCGTATCGTATCCAATCGTTTCGTCCGAGCCCACGAGATCATTATCAATCGTGGCAGGAACGCCAATTACAGAAATTTCGTGCTCATTAGACAGAAGAGTTCCACCCTGAAACGAACCATCACCACCTACAATAATAAGATGCTCAATTCCCTCTTTATTTAAAGTCTCGGCTGCTTTTGCACGGCCTTCAACAGTGCGGAATTCATCACAGCGTGCAGATTTTAAAACGGTACCGCCACGCTGAATTATGTTTGATACGTCTGCGGGACCTACTTTTTTGAAATTCCCCTCAATAAGTCCTTTAAAGCCATGCCTGAATGCTACTACCTCGAACCCTTCTCTGCTCGCAGTGCGAACGACCGCTCTGAAGGCAGCGTTCATACCTGGTGAATCGCCGCCACTTGTTAGAACACCTATTGTTTTCAATGGAATTATAATATTTCGTTACAAAAATTGAATAAGCTTGTAAACTAAGTACACATTCATCATATCGCAACTTTTTAATGTCTGCATTCATTAGATTATCTGATTAACTTCCAATCAATTACATCAAATGCCCAGAAGGGTCAGGTATAGATTTAAATTTTCAAAAAATATCTTCGTTGAACACACTTAGCGATATTACGGCACCCATTCAGGACGACCTTCGGATTTTTCGCGACTTTTTCAGAGAGCAAACCGACACGGATATCTATCTTCTTGATAAGATTATGCGGTATTTGCTTCGCCAAAAAGGCAAAGAAATACGCCCAACTCTTGTCTTTATGAGCGCCCGGATGTTCGGCTCAATTGACCGCAGAAGTTATATCGCGGCTACTATGATAGAGCTACTGCACACCGCAACACTTATTCATGATGATGTAGTAGATGAGGCGGATAAACGGCGTGGGTTTCTTAGCATCAATAAGCTGTGGAAAAATAAAGCGGGTGTGCTTCTTGGAGATTTTCTGCTATCTAAAGGGCTACTTATCGCCCTGAACAATGAAGAGTACAGGATGCTTCAGATTCTCTCAAATGCAGTAAAGGAGATGAGTGAAGGAGAACTTCGCCAGCTTAAAACGGCAAAGCTGTTTAATATGACCGAAGAGCGGTACTTTCAAATTATCTCGGAAAAAACAGCGAGTTTGATCTCTGCTTGTTGCGAATGCGGAGCGTCAGCTGCCACAGATGACCCTTCAATTACAGCGGCTATGAAGGAAATAGGGATGAACATTGGAATTGCTTTTCAAATAAAAGATGACCTTTTTGATTATGGACTTGATGATGTAGGAAAGCCCAAACGAAATGACATTCAGGAACGTAAGGTTACCCTTCCGCTAATTAAGGCATTTGACAACGCCTCAGCTATAGAGACTTTAAAAATACGGCGCCTCATGAAGAAGAGGAAAAAAAGTGATAAGGATGTCAATAAAATTGTCGAATTTGTGCATGATAAGAACGGACTTGATAATGCCAAAAAATCCATGGAAAACTTTGCAGAAAAAGCCCTTAATCAACTGCAGGACCTTCCTGTAAATAACGGGCTCAAAGATTTCGAAAATCTTGTTACTTATATTATAAACCGAAAGAAATAACCTGTCGGCATGATGAGCCACCTATTCCTGTCAGATGTACATATCGGTGCCTTTGAAGATGATGTAGATCATATCGTTCAGCGTGATCTTATATCACTCATACAGCATTGTGCCGCCCGGAACATACAGATTCATATTTTAGGTGATCTATTCGACTATTGGATGGAATACCCATCATGGCGGCCGCGTTTGGGACAAGAAGTATTGGACAGCCTTCGCTGGTATGTACAAAAAGTGGCGCCTGTTAATTATATCACAGGAAATCACGATAACTGGACAAACGGCTATTTTGATGAGCTTGGTTTTAATGTAAGCAATGAATTTTTTGACATTACATTAAACGATAAGCGGTTGTTTTTGCACCACGGGGACGGACTGAAAGATTCAAACTATAATCTGCCGCGACCGCTGATGCACCGCCTGTTGAGAAACAAAATGTTTGTAAAGCTGTATCAATCAGTTCTGCCACCTAAAACCGGTATGCGGGTTATGAAGGCATTTTCTGACTACAGTAAACGACGGGCGTATTGCGATCCATCAGTTTTGGATGTCTGGGCGGATAATTTCCTCAAGGCAACAGAGTATAATATTGTTATTTCGGGACACGATCATCAACCCCGCGTGCTCAATTTTGATCACGGCAGGTACATCAATTTAGGTACATTTTTTAATGACCGTACTGTTGCACTGTACAACAACGGCGGGTTAGAACTCGTTGTCTGGAATGCGGCACAAAAAACACTATACCCATTTGAACATCGCTACAAAAAAGCTGCCAATTTATGAGTAATGATTCTAACGATTTTGACCGGGAACGATACTTTAACGATCCGGTTTATAGAAAAAAGATTTTAGATGAACGTAAAAAACGTCGGGAAGATGAGGAGCAAAACAGTTCACCTTCCGATAATAATGGACCCGGTAAAAAAGTTCTCATATGGGGACTTTCAGCAGCGGTGTTATTAGTTGTGATGGGTCTTGGATATACATACTACCTGTCTCAGGGAATGCCATCCATTCAGGATCTTGAAAATCCGCAAACATCTATTGCATCAGTTGTGAAAAGCCGGGATGGAGTTATTCTCGACAGATACTATACCGAGAACAGAACCTATGTTCCCATTGAACAGATCTCTCCTAACATTGTCGATGCGCTGGTGGCTACCGAGGATCATCGTTTCTATTCCCATTGGGGAATTGATGTTAAACGACTACTGGGGCTTCCTGTTTATTGGCTACAGGGTAGATTTCAGGGCGGCTCTACCATCAGCCAGCAGCTTGCCAGGAATCTGTATAAAAAAATCGGGCGTGAAGTGTCTATTACCCGAAAGCTCCGCGAAATGCTCACAGCCATTCAGATTGAGCAGAATTATACGAAGCGTGAAATTATAGAGATGTATCTCAACACGGTTGAATTTGCCAACAGTACGTTTGGGATTGAATCTGCCTCACAAACACACTTCAATAAACCGGCAGGCAACATCACTGTATCTGAAGCAGCCATGCTGGTTGGGATGCTCAGGGCAACTCACGCCTACAATCCAAGGCTCTTTCCGGAACGTTCTAAAGAACGCCGCAATGTCGTGCTGCGTCAATTGGTTCGACGCAATTTCATTACCAATGAGATTTACGAGAACTTATCAACCGAAGACGTTGCATTAAACTATCAGCCTCCGTCACAATCAGGCCGAGACAGCCGGTACTTTGGCGAATTTGTCCGCCAAAAAGTTACGGAATGGACAGAAGAGAACGGTTATGATATTTATACCGATGGCCTGACGATATACACCACTATTGATTCCCGTATGCAGCGACATGCTGAAAGAGCTGTGCAGGAAAATGTGGCTGAATTTCAGGAGGTATTTCAGCAGGAATGGACAAGTGCTGATGGCGAGTACATGAATCTCTTCTGGGAAGAATACCCATCTTTTCTGAGGGAATTTATGCGTGATACAGACCGCTATAAGAACGGATTTAGCAATTATGATACCGATCAGGAATCAGTAGTCTTTAAAGAATTAATGGCCGATTCCGCTTATGTTGATTCAGTAAAACGGGTCCGAACAAAGCTTCAAAGCAGTTTTGTGGCGATTGATCCTAATAACGGCAGTGTTCTCTCATGGGTTGGAGGGCTCGATTATGGTAAAAAACAGTTTGATCACGTGTACCAGTCACGCAGACAAGCAGGCTCTACCTTCAAACCGTTTGTATACTCCATTGCAGTTGACAATGGATATATGCCCTACCACAAATTTTCTAAGTATCCCTCCAGTTTTATTGAACAGAACGGTCGAGTTTGGAATCCAAAAGATGCTACAGTTGCCTCGGGACCCGAAATGGTTCCTTTACGCGATGCTCTTGCCAGAAGTCTCAATAATGTAACCGTACGACTGCTTCCGGAAATAGCCGGAGCCCCGGGCACTAACAGAGCACGGGATCTGATTCCTGCAGCCCGCAAAATCCGAGAAATGGCATCCGATCTGGGTATAGATATGAGCAATGTACAGGGTGACTATCCCTCCATTGCTCTTGGTACCGCTGAAGTTAGCCTTCTTGAACTTGTCAGCGCATACACAACGTTTGCCAACCAGGGGGTTCATGTTGAACCCATTGCCGTTACACGAATTGAGGATAAGGAAGGCAATGTACTGGTAGAGTATTTCTCAGAAATGACGCAAGAAGTCATCAGCCCGGAAACGGCCTACATAATGATAGACATGATGCGTGGAGTAATTCGTGGTGGGGATGGCTATAGTGGCACAGGCGTTCGCATGAGGAATGTATATAATGTACAGCAGGATATCGCAGGAAAAACCGGTACTACTCAAAATAGTTCTGACAACTGGTTTGTAGCCATGATGCCTCATATCGTAATGGGATCCTGGGTCGGAGGTCAGGATAATTATGTCCGGTTTCCTCAAAACGACGCATACAGTATTGGGCAGGGTGCCCGAACTGCCCTACCGATCGTTGGTACATTCATTAACTATTCAAAAGATGATCCTGAAACACCCTGGAGCTATGACTCTTTCAGCCCTCCACCCGGATTTGTGATGCCGGAAGATCCCAATAGCGACAATGGTCAAATAGATGAGCGCCGTGGCCGTATTGGGTGGTAACATCTCAAATGTTTGGCAGCTCCTTAAATCCACTCATACGATCATCGATATTTGACTGTTTTTCCGAGAACAGATGCACAACCTTATCACCCATTCAGTACGGTTGATAAATGCAATTATCCGTAAAATTCGGATTTGAAAATGGATGCCTGGAACTGTTCAAAAATTTTAAAAAACGTTCAAAATTGGCTCAAAAACACCCTATATTAAGCTCATTATTCAGAGAGTATTTTGCTCTTTGAAGCATTGTAGCCACAAAATTTACTGACAACGTTCCAAAGACAGCTATGCTAGAACAATATTATCCTATTTTTATACTCCTCGGTGTTGCGGCAGTTCTTGCAGTTATTCTGATGTCGCTCTCCCGGCTATTAGGTCCCTATCGACCAAACAAGACAAAACTCAAGGCTTACGAAAGTGGTATGGATCCCGTAGGTGAAGCAAGGGAGCGTTATTCTATTGCATTTTATATGGTGGCAATGGAATTTATTGTTTTTGACATTGAGGTCGTATTTGTGTATCCGTGGGCAGTCGCTTTTTTGGACAAAGGAGCAGGAACGTTCTTTGCCATGGTGGTATTTATAATAGTGCTATTTATTGGTCTCATCTACACGCTCAAAAAAGGAACGCTGGACTGGGACGCGAAAAACATCAAATTTAAGGCAATCAATCAGTAGAAATTATGGGATTAGAAAGCGCACTTGGAGAAGGTTATTTAACAACTAAAGTCGATTCAGTGGTCAACTGGGCTAGAGCTAACGCCGCCTGGCCAATGCCTATGGGACTGGCGTGCTGCGCTATCGAGATGATGGCATTTGCTGGTCCAAAATACGACGCGGCTCGCTTTGGGTCTGAAGTAATGCGGTTTTCGCCTCGCCAAAGCGATGTAATGATCGTTGCCGGCTGGTGTACCTATAAAATGTCTCACGCCATACGACGAATATGGGACCAGATGCCCGATCCAAAATGGTGTATTGCAATGGGTGCCTGCGCATCTACCGGCGGAATGCACCGATGCTACGGAGTTGTTCAGGGAGTGGATAATTTTCTGCCAGTTGACGTATACATTTCCGGATGTCCTCCACGGCCCGACGCTGTACTTCACGCGCTGATGAAGATTCAGGACAAGATTAAAACTGAACATTCAGTGATGCTTGATACTTAAAAGATTTTCAATATGGCTTTAGAACTAAACGAATCACTACAGAAAACAATCGACGGGCTGTCTGATCAGTTTACTGAGAAACTCATAGAAGTTTATCAGTCTACGGGAGACACATTTGTCCGAATTGAAGCTGAGGCACTCGTCGAGGTCTGCACATACCTGAAGAACGAACATCACTTTGTTTATCTGACGGATATTATCGGTACTGACCGCTACACGTCTGATGAGCGATTTGAAGTGATATACAATCTTATTTGCCTGAAAAACCAAACCCGTCTGTTTCTGAAAGTCCGCTGTGACGAAGAGTCACCCGTTCTCACAACTGTTAGCACGGTTTGGAAATCAGCGAACTGGATGGAACGAGAAGTATATGATATGTTTGGCGTCCGGTTCAATGATCATCCTGATCTCAGACGAATATTCCTTCCTGAAGATTTTGACTATTTTCCACTTCGAAAAGAATTCCCACTTTTGGGTATTCAGGGCTCTATTGAACTGCCCAACACAACCCCGGATACAGAATAAGAGCTGATTTATGAAACTATCTGATATTCAATCCAAAGTACATTCCACTTTTTTTAAGGAGCATCAAAGGAAGCTCTATCAAAGCCTGGAGGACAAGCATACAACCATCGAGCAGTTGGATGATGGCGATCCGTTAAACTCCAAGATGATTTTAAATATGGGACCGCAGCACCCGGCTACCCATGGTGTAATACGATTGGTACTTCAGCTTCATGGCGAAACCATCGAAAAGGTAAAACTGGATATCGGGTATCTGCACCGTGGCGTTGAAAAAATTGCCGAGAATAAGACCTACCAGGAGTTCATGCCGTATACCGACAGAATGGACTACCTCTCCCCTTACAGCAATAATGTAGCACTGTGTACAGCCGTTGAAAAAATTGCTGATGTAGAAGTACCGGAGCGTGCCCACTACATCCGGATGATCGGTTGTGAACTGGCACGAATTTCATCTCATCTCCTGTGGCTTGGAACCATGGTAATGGACGCTGGGGCAGTTTCTTTCTTTATCTGGACGTTTAAAGAGCGTGAAAAAATTTACGATATCATGGACCGTTTGGCCGGTCACAGATTTACGGTGTCTCACGCACGAATTGGTGGCGTTGCCAACGATATTACAGATGAGGCGATGGGAGCTATCAAGGAGTTTACCCAAATGTTTCCCAAGGAACTTAAGGACTATCATAAACTACTTGACAGAAACAGGCTTTTCTTCGACAGAAATGAGGCCGTTGGTGTTTTAAAAACAAAAGATGCGTTGAACATCGGAGCCAAAGGCCCGGTTCTTCGCGCAGCAGGCTATGCCTATGATGTGCGAAAATTCGCGCCATACGCCCGCTACGATGAAGTTGAATTCGGAATTCCAACTCGACTCGAAGGTGACAATCTTGCCCGTTACTTTGTACGAATGGAAGAGATGAGTGAAAGTATTAGAATCATCCGGCAGTGCATTGACAAGCTGCCAAAAGGGCTGGTAAGAACCGACAATGCCAAGCAGGCATATCCATCAAAAGATGAAGTGTACTATTCCATGGAAGGAATGATTCACGACTTTATGATGACAGATACCGGAATTTGCCCGCCTGAAGGTGCGGAATCCTATCATGCAGTGGAAGCTCCAAAAGGTGAACTTGGGTATTTTATTCAAAGTGACGGCACCGGCCACCCCTGGCGTATGAAAATCAATGCACCCTCCTTTGCTAATCTTCAGGTTCTTGAAAATATCCTGGACGGCGAAATGGTAGCGGACACAGTAGTAATTATTGGCGGACTTGATCCGGTAATGGGTGAAGCAGACAAATAATATTATGACTTACGAATTTGACGACAACGATTTAAAAAAAATTGAAAAAATAAAGGCGAAGTATCCGGAGGTAATGCCGGCTACACTGCCTGTACTTTGGCTGGCTCAGAATAAATTTGGCCATGTAGAACCCGACGTTCAGCGACTGGTCGCCCATACACTGGATCTGCCAGAAGCACATGTACACGGAGTGGCTACTTTCTACACTCAGTACTATAAGGAGAAGAAAGGAAAGCATGTGCTTGATGTATGCACCTGTCTGAGCTGCCAGCTTTGTGGCGGGTACGATATGCTCAACTACATTGAGGATAAACTCGGTATTAAAGCGGGTGAAACCACTGACGACGGAATGTTTTCTGTGGAAGAGGTTGAATGTCTCGGAGCCTGTGGATATGCGCCGATGCTTCAGGTTACAAACGGGAAGTATGTCAATCATCTCACTGAAGAGAAGGTCGACAAGCTGATCGAAACCCTGAAAGAAGGTAAAGATCCCGAGTATGAACAAATTAGAATGCCACTTCGTAAAGTCAATTAAGTATTATGAGTTCAGCTGATTGGAAAAATTTCGAGCCGGTTCTGATTCCAAACACCAAAGATCTGCACAAAATCGATGTGTATCAGAAAAATGGCGGCTATGGCGCGCTTAAAGAAGTATTGACCGACAAAAAGAAATGGGAAGGCCCGAAAGATGTCGTCAACGAAGTGAAAGCCGCAAATATCCGCGGCCGTGGCGGTGCCGGTTTTAACGCCGGATTGAAATGGTCGTTTATGCCGCCTGCAGATGGAAAGCCAAGGTATCTTGCCTGCAACGGCGATGAGTCGGAACCGGGAACATTTAAAGACCGGAAAATTTTTGAGTACAATCCGCACGTTTTTATTGAAGGCGCATTAATTGCAGCCTACGCAATGGAAATCACGTCAATCTACGTGTATATCCGTGGCGAGTATATAGACTACATCGATATGATGCAGAAAGCAATCGATGACGCATATGAGAAAGGATTTATTGGTAAAAATATTTTCGGTACAGACTACAGCGTAGAATTTTACGTCCACTCCGGTGCAGGTGCATATATCTGTGGAGAAGAGACGTCGATGCTTGAATCGCTGGAAGGCAAACGTGGGTATCCCCGGGTGAAACCACCATTTCCGGCTCAAAAAGGTCTTTGGGGACGTCCCACAACCATTAACAATATCGAGACTCTCGCGCATGTGGTATCTGTGATCAATAAAGGCGCAAGCTGGTTTTCCGGCATCGGTGCAGAAAATCATCCCGGCCCGGTTCTATATGGAATTTCAGGCCACGTGAATCGTCCGGGTGTTTACGAACTTCCCTCGGGCGTACCAGTCTTGGATTTGATTCATGATGTTGCCGGCGGTATGCGAAACGGCAAAGAACTCAAAGCCGTGATACCGGGCGGATCGTCAACTCCTGTTCTGAGAGCTGATCAACTTGATGGCGTTTCCATGGACAGCGACAGCCTGCGTGAAGTTGGCACCATGATGGGAACAGCAGGCATGGTTATAATGGACGAAGATACCAATATGGTGGATGTTCTCTGGAGAATTGCCCACTTCTATCACCATGAGTCATGCGGGCAGTGCACTCCCTGCCGCGATGGTACCGGATGGCTGGAAAAAATTCTTTTGAAAATTAAGAACGGTGAGGGCGAAATTAAAGACCTCGACCTGCTTCTTGATATCACCACACAAATGGAGGGGCGCACAATATGCGCACTTGCTGATGCAGCAGCATGGCCTGTTCGCCATACAATTAACCGCTTCAGAGATGAATTTGAAGCACGGTGTAAAAAATCAGTACACGCAGTAGCATAAACGAAATATGCTTAACGGCGGATCAGAAATTCATAATCAACAATTGTAGTAGGATGCCTGAAGTAATAATTGACGGAAACCAGTTTGAATTTGACAGTGATAAAGACGGAAGTCTTCTGCAGTTCATTTTAGATCAGGGGCTTGAAGTTCCTTTTTTCTGCTATCATCCCTCCATGTCTGTTCCCGCAAACTGCAGGCAGTGCATGGTTAAAGTGGGTACGCCGGTTAAAGATCGCGAAACCGGTGAGTATGAGCTTGATGATGACGGCAAACGTGTGATTCGATGGTTTCCTAAAATGCAAACGTCTTGCAATACTCAGCTGTCAGACGGAATGGTCGTTCATACTCAGGAAACTGACAAACTTGTTGAACGGGCACAGAAAGATACTCTTGAATTTATTTTAGCAAATCATCCGCTGGACTGCCCTATCTGCGATCAGGCCGGTGAGTGTCCGCTTCAGATTCAAACGTATAAGTACGGCCCTGAAGGAAGCCGGTTTGAGGTTAAGAAAGTACACAAGCCAAAGCGTGTCCATCTCGGACCGCGCGTCACGCTGGATGCCGAACGGTGCATCAACTGTACACGATGCGTTCGGTTTACAGATGAAATCAGCGAGTCGAAACAGCTTACCATTGTACAGCGCGGTGATAAAAATTATCCAGTTGCAGCACCTGGTAGAGAATTTGATGATGCGTATTCTATGAATACGATTGACCTCTGCCCGGTCGGAGCTTTAACATCGACTGATTTCCGTTTTAAAGCCCGCGTTTGGGAGATGAATCAAACCCCGAGCATTGATATATCCAATGGAAAAGGGACTAATATTGACCTGTGGACACGTGATAATCTTGTGCTTCGAATCACGCCACGATACAACGAAGACGTAAATGACTACTGGATGCCGGACGTGTCCCGTAACGCTTATAAAATGTTCAATGAAAATCGGGTCTCCCGCCCGTCACAGAAACTAGATAATGAACAGGTTCAATCGTCCTGGAACAACGCCTTTGCGACTCTGGCCGAACAGATTGAAAAAACAGATAACGAAAAAATTGTATTTGTTGGATCTCCTCACGCCTCTGTTGAAGAGAACTATTTGTTGATGATACTTTCAAACCTGCTCGCGGGTTCAACACCCGTTTTTACTCCTCATATCATTGACGGAGCGGGTGATAATTTTCTGCTCACGGATGATCAGGCTCCTAATACCAACGGATGCCTGCTTCTCGGGCTTGATGAGCTGAGTAAAAAAGATCTTTCTGGCAAAATCAAAAAAGCTGAGCTCGTTATTCTTCTGAATGATAATCTAATGGGTCGCGACGTATTAACCGCGGGTGATTTTAAGAACGCGTTTTTCACGATGTTTGCGACAAACAATACGGTTACATCTAAAGATGCTGACCTTGTGATACCGATTACTACAGCAGCTGAACACGCAGCCAGTTATGTTAACGTGGATAAGCGGATCCAGCGCACCGTGCCGGCTAAAGAGACAAAATACTCGAACCGTCGGCTGGATATTGAAATGTCGGAAGGCCGGCTTGATCGCTATGGAACCAGTTTCGACAACTGGGTAACCGAGGAGAATAAAGTTGATTGCCTGCCTATGTGGAGTATTACAAATGAACTCTCCGATATTCTTGGATTGAACATCACGTATAAAAACAGCCGGCAAATCATGTCTGAGATAGCTGAGCAGAGCCCGGCATTTTCCGGCGTCTCATTCCAGGCTATGGATGAACAGTCCGGCATCGATCTTACAGCAACCAAACATACAGTTAAATCATAAGTTAAGGAATGGTCGAAGTTACCGTCACCTCATATATTGTACTGGGAGTATCTCTTTTTATGCTACTGAATTCAGCTGCGCTTGCCGTCTATGCTGAACGCCGTGTGGCTGCATTTATTCAGAACAGAGTTGGACCTAACCGTGTGGGCCCGCTTGGCCTTTTACAGCCTATTGCTGATGTGGTTAAACTTATTCTAAAAGAAGATATAACGCCTAATAATAGCTATAGGCTGCTTCACACCATTGCCCCTATTATTCCCGTTGTTACTGCGCTGCTCACGGTCGCGGTTATCCCATTCGGCGAAGGACTCTATGCAACCGACATTAATGCCGGAGTTCTGTACCTGCTTGCCACTGCCTCACTCGGGGTCTACGGAGTGACGCTTGCAGGGTGGGCATCAAACAGTAAATATTCCCTGCTTGGCGGGCTGCGTGCAGCGGCACAAATGATTAGCTATGAACTACCATTAGGAATGGCGGTTGCCTCTGTTGTAATTTTTGTGGGTTCTCTGAGTATTGTTGATATCGCATCCGCACAGGAAAACTGGTGGTTTGTCTTTTTGAATCCTATCGGAGCCATCATCTTTATAGTTGCGGCATTTGCTGAAAGTAACCGCACCCCTTTTGATTTGGTAGAAGCCGAGCAGGAACTCGTTGGCGGGTTCCACACGGAGTACAGCTCTATGAAATTTGGAATGTTTTTCCTTGCTGAATACATGCATGTTGTGATTAACTCCATGCTGATGACTACATTTTTCTTTGGCTCTTATCACCTCCCCTTTGCCGGTTACTGGCTACCTGAAATGCCGGAATTGGCTAAAGCTATCCTGGATGTCTCTGTCTTTACAGCAAAAACATGCTTTTTCGTATTTCTCTTCATCTGGGTTCGCTGGACAATCCCAAGATTTAAATTTAATCAGGTTATGAAACTGGGATGGAGTAAACTTCTCCCAATCAGCATTATCAACTTTATAGTAATAGCAGGAATCCTCTTTCTTTTATACGCCTGATCTGTATTTTTTGATATTTGACCCAAAGCCGCGAATTAAAATCGCGGCTTTTTTTATTTATACCAGTCATTCATTCAAAGAAGGCTTTGCATAACCCGGGATTTTGTCGTAGTTCAAGGCCAGAGTGACAGAAAAGAATCTAAGCAAAAAACTTCCACGCTCTTTTTTGAAAACACGACAACACTATTAGAGTTCAATGTAGACAGAAAAACGAAGTATGTCCGCATTGAGGCTGAACCGGCTTAGTCTGGCTATTGTTGATCAGTATCTAATTACATATACATCAACCTTAAAATACACGATAGCCTATGTGGAAATACAATGGTGAAAATCGACCGGATTTTGCACAAAAACCCGGGAAGGATGAGGAATCCGTTTGGGACTATCCACGACCACCTGAAGTAGTATCTGACCAGCGCAAAGTCGAGGTAAAATGGCTGGGACAGCTTATTTCTCGTACAACACAATCTGTTCGAATTTTGGAAACAGCCAGCCCTCCTACCTTTTATCTTCCCCCAGCTGACGTGAATGAAGAGTTGCTTCGGGAGGCGAGTGGAACATCATTCTGCGAGTGGAAAGGGAGTGCAACCTACTGGAATATTAAAGTCAATAACAAAACGCTCGAAAAAGCGGCCTGGTCGTATAACAAACCAAATCCTGCGTTCAGGTCACTTGCAGGCTACTACTCTTTTTATCCGGCCAAGGTCGAATGTTATGTTAGTGACATCCGTGTTAAGCCACAACCGGGATCATTTTACGGCGGCTGGATGACTCCGGAAATTGTAGGCCCTGTAAAAGGAGAACCCGGCTCCGGTGGATGGTAGGATTTCAGATGAACTGTAACCCTGAGTTCGATTATAAAAAACGAATACAGAAGTTTCCTTTAATATAGGGCTCCGAGCTTATGCGATTCCATCCGTCGGCTGACTGAGAGATTAAGTGGGGTGTTCACTGGGTTTTCCAAATTTCTGATGAACATTCCCCCTTCGAGGCTGTCCAAAAAGGAACATAATAAGTTGCTAATCTTTAATAACTTAGACTTTTAATCCCTCTCTATTAGATAGAGAGGGAAATAGGGTGAGGCAGAAGAAAATTTCTAAATTATTTGAGCGGATTCCGGGGCAAATTACTTTTTGGACAGCCTCACTTTCTATAACTTGTTTTATTAATCGAACTCAGGCTATAAATAAAAATCGAAAACGGTCTCTTATCAACTTCTGATGATGCTAAAAAGAATAGCTGAAACATGCATTTACGCAACTAACCTTGAGGAAACCGAGCGTTTTTACAGGGAGGTATTGGACCTTGAGGTTGTGATGAAAGAAGATAACCGGCATGTTTTCTTCAAATGCGGTGATGATATGCTACTTTTGTTCAACCCCGACCATACCCGCAATGAACAGACTGACGTTGGCGGTAAATTAGTTCCGCTTCATGGTGCAACCGGCTCTGTTCACGTTGCGTTTTCTGTAGAGCCGAACTCATTTCATTCTGTGAAAGAAGATCTCAAGACACACGGTATTCCTGTTGAGTCAGAAATATCCTGGCCAAATGGGAGTCACTCTGTTTACTTTCGCGATCCCGCCGGCAATAGTCTTGAAGTTGTAACCGAAAACATGTGGAAATGAAATGGTATTGGAATTCATTATTAGTACTTTGTGCGAGAATATAATTAACGCAATTTCTTAAATGGACACATCTCAAATTAATGATGCGTATGGCATAGTTGCCGGTAAAGTTGAAACCTGGATTACTGGTTTTATAGAAATGCTGCCGAATTTGGTGGTAGCTTTGCTGATTTTAATTGTGTTTTATGTGCTTGGCAAATTTGCCCGAAAGGCTGTTACAAATTTACTAACACGGGTTTCAGCAAATAAAACAATTACCAATCTGCTTGAAACCATCATAGGCACAGCAATTCTTGGTATTGGGATATTTATTGCTTTGAGCGTGCTTCAGCTTGATGGAGCCGTAACATCACTCCTTGCAGGTGCCGGTATTATTGGTTTGGCTCTTGGTTTTGCATTTCAGGATATCGCATCAAACTTTATTTCCGGGGTTATCTTATCTATCCGTCATCCATTCGGCATCGGTGATATCATTTCCACGAACGATTACTACGGCACGGTGTCAAAATTAAACCTCAGAAATACAATTATTCGTACGGTAACAGGGCAACTCGTATATGTACCCAATAAGAAAGTTTTTGAAAACCCACTTGAGAATTTCACAGCCACCGGTGAGCGCCGGATAGATCTATCCTGTGGAATTTCTTATGGCGATGATCTTGAGAAAGCTCGAAATGTCGCAACTGAAGCCGTAGACGGCGTTGATAATGTGCTGTCTGCCAGGGGCGTTGAATTTTACTTTGATGAGTTCGGCTCCAGCTCCATTAACTTTAAAATACGCTTCTGGGTTGCATTTGCGACAAATCCCGATTTCTGGCACGCCCGCAGCGAAGCAATTATCGCCATATCAAAAGCATTTGATCAAAACGATATTATGATTCCATTCCCAATCCGCACACTCGACTTTGGCATTCGGGGTGGCGAAAAACTTGACGGCATGTTAAAATCGGTAAACTCAGGAACAGAATCTTAAATCAAACCCTGTTATTAAGCGGTTTTACGGCAGCTGATCAAACATACTTTCCAAAGGTCGTTCGAATGATTCTCCAAAGATTTCGAACGGCACCTTGTTCGATGTAAGATCTTTTACGTGGCTGTCCGCAATCACTTGCTGATAGGTTTCATAGCAGTCAAGCGCATCGTGAAAGGCGACCATATCCTTTTCACTGCAGTTTTCTACATAGGCTATCTCGCTATCAGAGGATGCTGACAGCCTGAATTTTCCGTCAGTATAGGTTTCACCCATCCGCGTAAAAAACGCCAGGCGTTTCGGAAATTCATCACCGCGCCGTTTCATGCGACAAAATAGATTTTTTACTACCGCATGACTCACCAGGTGATCGTGAAAACCGCTCACACCATGAACAGCGTATGTGACGATAACATCCGGTTCAATTGATACTATCTCTCTTTCAATTTCATTCTCGATAATCAAGGGGTCAAGATGCTTTAACTCTCCGTCCGGCAGATCCAGAACGGTCATGCCGGTGAGCCCCAGAGTTCGTTCCACACATTTCATCTCTTCATGCCGCAGTCGTCCCATCTCTTCCTTGTCAACGCCCAGCCTGAAACGCTGTTTAGTTGCCTCTCCCTTTGTAAGGGTCAGCAAATGTACGTCATGGCCCTGACTCAGCTGGGCACTCATGGCCGGTGCAGGCCCAAAGGATTCATCGTCGGGATGGGGAAATATGTATAGTATTTTCATGGCGCTATCGTGAAGTTTAAAATAGTCGGTTTACAGCATGTATGAACCACCGTTAATGTGAAAGGTTTGGCCGGTTGCGTGCGGAATAGTCCCGGACGCCAGAAAAATTACCAGTTCCGCAACTTCATTCGGCTGCGTGATCTCATCAAATACCGAATCCCGGGTAATGTAATCTTTACCAAGCGTTTCAACAGCATCTCTTGCCATGTCCGTCTCGATAAAACCGGGGGCAATTGAATACGCCACGATTCCGCGTTTACTGAAATCGCGGGCCATGCTTTTTGTAAGTGCTACCATGCCAGCTTTTGACGCCGCATATGCCGCATACTCCTGCGTATCTCCCCGGTAGGAGGCTCTCGACGCTATGTTTATGATAATACCTTTGGTTTTGTTTTGAAGGTGTGTCTGTAAAAACCACTTGCTCAGCAGTGCGGATGATTTAAGATTTACAGTCATTGTTTTGTCCCAAACAGTCAGCCATGATTCATCATCGGATTCAAAATCTGCATCTGTAAATATACCTGCGTTATTAACTAACACATCGGGCTGATGTTCTTCTATCAGGGAATAAACAGATGTTTTCAGTGATGGAATATCTTCGAGATCAACGTGAATACCCTGAAAAAGGTCGGAGTGTTTCAGAATATCAGGAAATACAGTTTTTCTTGCTGTGCCTATCACATGCCACCCTTTCTGAAGAAAATATTTTGCGATTTCAAGGCCTATGCCCCTCGAACATCCTGTAAGCATTACTGTTTTTGCGTCTGACATTTACCTACTCAATTTGTTTATAAAATTTATTCAAATGTACTCAGCATAGAGTGCTTAACCAAGATGATTTAGCTCTGGTCTTATATCAACCGAAATCCTCCACTGATTGTAGTAGAGAATCTTGCGTTTGATGGTTTTCACCTGAGCAATTTGAGTCTGATGGATTGTGTGAATTATAAACTACATAGTGATGACTCATGTTTGTAATGTAGTAGTGAATAACACTACATTCATTTATAGCTGAAATGAATGATCCATCAAATTACTAACAACTTATCAATGCAGACAGGGATGCAATTATCGGAACAAGCAACGGAAATTTATAACCAAACGCTCTCTCATGTTGATCCTACCAAGATTATGCCTGAGGCCGTTCATTGGGATGAAACAGCCGGAGAATTAACGGTACAGGGCAAGTGCTTTAACATTCATAAAGATCAGCCCGTGTTTATTATTGGTGCAGGTAAAGCATCCGTGCCCATGGCGCTGGGTATAGAGTCTATCCTATCCGGGCGGACAAAAGATGGGATTGTTATTTCTCCGTCCCCTTTCAAAGGCAAGTCAAATATCCAGGTATTTGTTGGCTCACATCCGCTCCCGGATAAAGAGAGTCTCTCCTCTTCTTACGAGCTTGTGTCATTTCTGAAAAAAATCCCTGACAATTCGTTTGTCATAAACCTGATTTCCGGCGGTACATCATCGCTCTTTTGCCTTCCGGCGGGAGATCTTGAAATTGATGAGATACAGAAGATTTACTCACTTCTGATCGAATCCGGCGCAAGCATTCATGAAATTAACAGCGTTCGTAAAGTATTTTCCGCTGTGAAAGGCGGACAGATTCTAAAATATATGAACGGCAAGCATGTTGTTGATTTGATGATCAGTGATATCACTGACGACCAGATTGGCATGATTGGAAGCGGCCCTTCGATTGCCCAGAATATATCTGCACTCGATGCATTTCAGATATTGAAACAGTACAAGCTGTATAATTCAATCCCGCACAACGCCCGTAAGTTTCTCGCTTTAGAAATGGATAAAGAGATGAAAGATAAAGCTTACCGAAATACGGAAGATATTAATCGCCACTCCTCTTTTATAATCGCATCGGCATCCTCTATGGCAGCGAAAGCAGCCGAATTGACACAAAACATGGGGTTTGATGTGACGCTGAACGATGTCGCAGTTTCCGGGCCAATAAATCAGCTGGAGCAGTCATTAGTTGAACAGATCCGCAACCTGATTGAAGATCGCACTGAACCCGTGGCAATTATCAGCTATGGTGAACCAACAGTTCAGGTGACGGGTAGTGGCCTTGGGGGGCGAAACCAGGAGCTGGCACTCCGAATGGCGGTGGCTCTTCAAAATATTGATCATAATGTCGCTTTTCTAAGTGCAGGTACAGACGGAATAGACGGCCCGACCGACGTGGCCGGTGCTGTAATTACCAACCAAACATTCCGTCAGGCACTCGAATCAGATATAAATCCCAAACAGTACCTTGATAACAATGACAGCTATCACTTCTTTCAAAAAGCCGGGGGACACATCAAACCGGGTCCCACAGGCAATAATTTAATGGATCTGCATATCGTTTTGATTGAATAAAAGAGGGCTTTGCCGACCGGTAAATAAAATGCCTTACATCAGGCAGAATTTTTCCTGTCTGAAATCCCGAAGGTTTTGGCAGAAATTCGTAACTTTGGAAGCTAAACCCAAGATGCAAGATTTTTAGAAAGAAGCGTTCATGAAACAGTTTACTCTTCAGCCCGATTCAGACTCTAATACAAACTCAAATTCGACGCCTGCAAACTTTCTCAAGGGATTAAACCCGCAGCAAAAAAAAGCAGTAACGCACTCAAATGGCCCGCTGTTAATTATTGCCGGTGCAGGAAGTGGAAAAACACGGGTTCTGACCTACCGGATTGCCTATCTGTTGCAGCAACATAAAGCTGTAACGCAGGATATCCTTGCACTTACATTTACCAACAAGGCGGCACGGGAGATGCAGGATCGAATCAAATCACTGATCGGTGATCGTGCAAAAAAACTTTGGATGGGGACGTTTCACTCTATCTTTTCGAAGATATTGCGTTTCGAAGCTGAAAAGATCGGTTTTGATGCCAATTTTTCAATTTATGATACATCCGATTCTGAGTCAGCAATTAAACTGATCCTCGGTGAGCTCAATTACGATCCGCGCGAAATTCGTCCGCGTACTATCCAGCGAAAAATCAGTGATGCTAAAAACCAGCTGATCACACCCAACGCCTACAAAACACGGTTTATAAACAGTACGCTCGACGACATCACAGCCCGTGTGTTTGAAGTATATGATGTGCGTCTGCGACAGGCTAACGCAATGGATTTTGATGACCTGCTCATCAAACCAATTGAACTGTTTGAAAAGCATCCCGATATTCTTGAAAAATATCAGGATCGTTTCAAATATATTCTCATTGATGAGTACCAGGATACAAATCATGCGCAGTATACGATGACTAAAATGCTGGCCAGCAAGTATCAGAACATATGCGTGGTAGGCGATGATGCTCAAAGTATCTACTCCTTTCGGGGCGCGGATATTTCAAATATTCTGAATTTCAAAAGTGACTACCAAAACGCGCAGCAGATTCCGCTTGAGCAAAATTACCGCTCAACAAAATATATTTTGCAGTGTGCTGATTCCATTATCAAGAACAACAACAAACAGCTTGATAAAACGCTTTGGACAGAAAATGGCGAAGGTTACCCGATAACTGTACTCGAGAATTACGATGAGCGGGATGAAGCCAACCGGGTTGTTCAGCATATTCAAAACCTGAAGATGCGGGAAGGTTTTTCGAACAATGACATTGCTATTCTCTACCGGACCAACTATCAAAGCCGGGTGTTTGAGGAGGCTTTTCGTCGAAAAGGGATTGCTTATCAGCTGGTGGGTGGATTGTCGTTCTATCAGCGCAAAGAGATCAAAGATGTGCTGGCCTATCTTACCCTTTTAATAAATCCAGATGATGAACAGGCGCTGCTTCGAATTATTAACGAGCCCAGCCGCGGTATCGGCAAGAAGACGCTGAATGATCTTTTGGCAAAATCAAGGAATCAGAACCGCTCGGTTTGGTCCATCATACAGAACGTGCACGATTCTGACCTTTATAAACCGGCCATCAAGCGCATTGAATCGTTTGTTGCAATGATACACACCCTTCGATCCGACCTGGAATCGGGAGCCTCATTGCTCAACACAACAAAGAAAATGCTGGAAGCGAGCGGGTACATTAAATCCCTGATTGAGGAGAACAGTGCTCAGGCACTTACACGCCGCGACAACATTCTTGAACTTCAGAATGCGATCTCCTACTACGAACAGCAAAATTCGAAACCTACGCTCAGTTCGTTTTTACAAGAGATCAGTCTTATTACAAATACAGACAAATATGATGAGGATAAACCGGCTGTGACCATGATGACTGTTCACGCCTCAAAAGGCCTCGAGTTTCCGGGCGTCTTTGTTGTGGGGCTGGAAGAGAACCTGTTCCCCATGGGCGGTCGTGACGGTGAGGAGGCAGACTTTGAAGAGGAACGGCGCCTGTTTTATGTAGCTATAACACGGGCAGAGAAGCAGCTCTATTTCAGTCATTGCAAAATGCGGTATCGGTTTGGCGAGGAGAACCGACAAATGCGTTCCCGCTTTTTAGATGAGGTGGATCCCGGTGTCGTACGAACCGAATCAGGTGCAACCATCCAGCAGCAAAAGAACAGGTTTTCGTCTGACGAATCACAAGACAGACACGATACGATGGTGGAATACGACTGGAAAAAACCGAAGCAAACCAAGAAACCCTCAAACAGCGGACTCGACTTTGAGACTCAGTATGACGACGATCCCTATCATGCCGGAACGACGGTGATGCACCCGACGTTTGGACCGGGCAAAATCTTGCAGCGCACGGGAACAGGCAAAGACACAAAGGTTGTAATATTTTTTAAGCAGAGAGGGCAAAAAACATTGATGCTCCGAGCTGCCAAACTAAAAGTGCTTTAGGTGTTAAAATCTGTCATATCAGGGCCGATAAACAGTATATTGATTACAACTTTAGGTGATTTGTTTTCAGGAAACATCTGTGGCCTTAATATGTACAAATGCTGCATACTCCTGTTGCATAGCTACAATCATTCGATCATTTGAAAAAAACTGTTTTCTTATTTACATCGGCACTGCTTAGCCTCCTGCCGTACATCGCCACATCGCAAATTTCCTATAATCCCGTAAGCATGGGGCTTGGCGGCGGCGGTACATCTTACATTACCGATTACGAAGCTCTGTTTATCAATCCGGCCAATCTTCAGCTTCGTGAAAAGAATTACAGTCTTCAAATCACGCTGGGTGAAAGCGGTGCGTATTTCGACACCCCACTCAGAATCAGGGATGGCCGTGAACGTATCCAACTATATGGTGAAACGCTTCAAACACCCCGGTCTGACGCCTATATGTTTTCCGGAGACGAACGACAGCTCCTGCTCAACAGATATTACAATAACAACAGACAGTTTCGGCAAATGCAGTCATCATCGGTTGTTAATTGGCTGGGCATTAAATGGTTTGGGGAAGAGAAAAGCTACGCATTCGCTGTCCGAACGCGCCAAAGCAGCCGTTACAGCGTCGGGCGTGGATTTTATGATTTACAACCTATTGAAGCTGATGGTATTGAGAGGATTAACCGGTCGCTGACCCAGCGCTTCCAGACACTGCATGAAATTTCATTTGGCTACAGCGAGTCATTTACATTTATAAGCGGATTGATTCCCAGAATTTCAAAATTCATCATTGGCCTTGCCCCAAAAATTGTAGTTGCAGGCCCCGGCTTCGCCACTCAGTATACAAACAACTATTCAAGGGACAACGCATCGGCACCCTGGACGCGTGATTTTGCTTATGAATTTGGAAGCAGCGGCATATTTTCCAGATATGCTGATCGACTAGCATCAGGCGAACAGCCCATCGGGCAGTTGGGTCCCATCAACAGACACATGGACCTGATGAAACCCACCGGAATCGGGGCAGCGATTGATCTCGGTATTACCTATCTGTTTACCTTTGGCGATGATCTCTCGTTACTCCGAAGAGGTGAAGAACCAACGGAGAAGTCACTGCGCCTAAGTTTTTCAGTAACAGATTTGGGAATTGTCCACACGTTTGAAGACCCATTCAGAGCTGAAAGTGACATTTCAGATTTGGAAAATGCTGAACCCAGACCGTTGTCTGATCAATATTATTCTGGTGCGTTATTACAGGATTTCAGCTTTCTTGGTAACGAAGTAAACGGCGTTCATCCCATGCAAACCATCACTTCTGCGGACCGGGATTCCTATCAATCGTTGCTGCCGACGTCACTGCAAACCGGTATTCTGTTTCAGATCAATAGAATTAAATTGATGGGCGACTTTCGGCTTGGACTCACTGATAATGCGTTTCACTCAACGAAATTAACGACCTATATTGGAACTGAAATACGCCCATTACCTTTTTTACCTTTGAGGGCCGGCACGCGCTTCGCAACAGACCTCCCTGGCTATTATAGTTTTGGCACAGGAATTGAAACAGAGTATTTTGATATCAATGCAGGTTTACAGTTCAGAAGTACGTCTACGGGCCCCACACTGGAACCGGTAGCGGCCTCAGCAGTGGCAGTAAAATTTTATATTCCATAAGCACTGATACTGCCCAACTGTCAGCTTCCGGTATTAATATCGCAATTTGGCAGAACCACTCGGCAAGATATGACGTTATGGGGGCAACACCATTTTTGGCTTTCTCTTTGCGTCTATCAATAAAAATAAAAGATTTTAAAGACTTTATATATGTTTGAACCACGATTTAGATTAGAAAACTCATTTAGTGAGCAGAACGACGGCTTCGATGATTTCGAACAGGCGATTCCCCTGATGAGTGAAGAAGAGGAAAAGCGATTAACCGAGTCGGAAATACCAGACAACCTCCCTCTTCTGCCGCTGAAAAACACTGTATTATTTCCCGGTGTTGTTGTACCGATTACGGTGGGCAGAGATCGTTCGCTTGAACTTGTAAAGGAAGCGTACGAAAACGACAAAATTATAGGTGTAGTCGCACAAAAGGATGAATCTGTGGAGAATCCTACAAAAGACGATCTCTATAAAATGGGGACAGTCGCCCAGATTCTGAAGCTCATTAAGATGCCTGACGGCAGTAAGAGCATTGTCATCCAGGGTAAGAGTATTTTTGAAGTCACTAAAATTACACAGGAAAAACCTTTTTTCAGAGCGAATGTAAAAGCGTTTCGTCAGGAGATGGATATTGAGGGTGTTGAACTCGATGCTTCCATCCGAAGCGTGAAGGAAACTGCAAGCAAGATTGTGAACCTCTCACCGAATATCCCGTCGGAAGCTTCGATTGCAATCAACAATATTTCAAGTCCCTCCTTTCTGCTGAATTTTATATCATCAAACCTGCAGGTGGACCTGAAATCGAAGCAGGAGATTCTTGAGGTCACCAAATTTTCCGAACGCCTTGATACAGTGATGGAGCATCTGAATAAAGAGCTTCAGGTACTCAATCTAAGTGAAGAGATCCGGACCAAGGTAAAATCTGATATCGACGATCAACAGCGGGATTTTTATCTCCGACAACAAATGAAAGCGATACAGGAAGCTCTCGGTGAAGACAGTGAGCAGCAGGATGTCTCTAAACTTCGGAAGCGACTAAAGAGTAAGAAGGGCCTGTCTGATGACGCCCGGGACACAATTGAGAAAGAACTTCAGCGGCTTGAAATGACGCCAAATTCGTCTCCGAACTATGGAATTATCCACGGCTACATCGAGTGGATTCTTGACCTGCCATGGGGTGAAACATCAAAAGATAAACTGGACCTGAAACGGGCCCGCAAGATCCTTGATGAAGATCACTATGGACTTGAGAAAGTTAAGAAGCGCATTATCGAGTACCTGGCTGTATTGAAGCTTAAGAAAGATATGAAAGCGCCTATTCTGTGCTTCTACGGCCCTCCGGGAGTTGGTAAAACGTCTTTGGGTAAGTCGATTGCCCGCGCGCTCAATCGTGATTTTGAACGGTTTAGTCTGGGTGGCATACATGATGAAGCTGAAATTCGCGGTCACCGCCGAACGTATATCGGCGCTCTTCCCGGCAGAATCCTGCGATCTATGAAAAAAGCAGGAAAAGCCAATCCGGTTATGATGCTTGATGAAATTGATAAGGTTGGCAGTGATTTCCGTGGAGATCCAACGTCGGCCCTGCTTGAGGTACTCGATCCTGAACAGAATAATTCGTTCATAGATAACTACCTCGAGCTTGAATATGACCTGTCAAAAGTAATGTTCATTGCTACAGCAAACACGCTGGATACAATTCCGGCTCCGCTGCGAGATCGTATGGAGATCATTAATATCAGCGGGTATACGCTGGAAGAGAAGGTGGAAATAGCCAAGAAATATCTCATTCCAAAACAGATTGAGGCGAACGGTCTGAGCAAGAAGCAGATCAAAATTTCCAAAACTGCTATTGAACGAATTGTTGATCAGTACACCCGGGAATCCGGCGTTCGAAACCTTGAACGCCAGATTGGATCGGTCTGCCGAAATGTTGCTGCAAAAATTGCGAGTGATGAAATTGAAAAAATGAGCATCGGTGTTAACGACATCGAAGAAGCACTTGGCAAACGAAGGTTCTTCTCAGATGCCGCTGAACGGACAACCGTTCCCGGCGTGTCTACCGGACTTGCCTGGACGCAGTACGGAGGCGACATCTTGTTCATTGAAGCGAGTGTTTCCCGCGGATCCGGAAAACTTCACATCACGGGGCAACTTGGAGATGTGATGAAGGAATCCGCAATGCTTGCCATTAGCTATCTGAGAGCTCGCTACCAGGAACTCGGTATTCCAAAAGATGCATTTGATCACTGGGATCTTCATATTCACGTGCCGCAGGGAGCTGTGCCTAAAGACGGCCCATCCGCCGGAATATCACTCCTCTCAGCAGTTGCATCTATCTTTACCCAGCGTAAAGTGAAAGGCACACTGGCCATGACAGGTGAAATTACGCTGCGCGGACTCGTGCTGCCTGTTGGAGGCATAAAAGAAAAAGTTCTTGCTGCGAAAAGAGCTGGAATTGAAAAAGTTATTTTGCCGAAGAAAAACGAGAAGGATGTCGATGAGATCGAAGATGATATCATGGGCAATCTTGAAATTCAGTATCTCGAACGAATGGACTCACTTCTGGATATTGTGCTGGAGGATAAACCGGAAAAGGATCCAACAGATTTCTTCCACGTACCGGACAGCCAGAAGAAAAATTCAGACGGCAACGCCTCAAATGACGACGCACGAAAAGAAATCGCCGTCATGGATTGATGACAATTCTAATATCTAAATTTACTACAGAGCCGGACTGCACACGCAGACCGGCTTTTTTTATTCAACTGCCATCTGAGGCCGATAGATAATAATGGACTTGTCAGTTCCTAAAAAATCTCTGCTCTTCAAATAACAAATTGGTGAGCATATTAATGGGACAATATTCATTGGTCTATGGAGGTCACATTTTTCGAAATGGATCAGAGTCATCTTTCAGCTTAATAATACCGCCTAAATCCCGTATTATTCACCCATGAGTAAAACAGGTAAAGTCATACAGTCGACAGGTAAATGGTATAAGGTTTCTGTGGATGGCGATGTCATAGATTGCCGTATTCCCGGCAAGTTCAGGCTGCTTGATACAGGCGAAACAAACCCGGTGGCCGTTGGTGATTCCGTAAGCCTCTCTGTGGGAGACGATGGGAAGGGAATGATAGATATAATCCATGACCGTCTAAACTATATTCCCCGCAAGGCCATCCGCAGCGGACGGGATGAGCAAATTCTTGTCTCAAATATTGATCGCGCATGGGTGGTTCAATCCATTAAAATGCCGACTGCAAAACGCGGGTTTATCGACAGATTTCTTGTAGCGTGCGAAGCATATGAAATCCCCGCCGGTGTGATCATCAACAAAACCGATTTGCTGAATGACTCAAACCGGGCAGAACTTAACGCCATCACAGACACGTACTCCTCCATTGGATATCCTGTAGTTCATACGTCCATCGAAAAACCAGATACGATAGAGAAACTTAAAGAAGAAACGAAAGATAGGACATCGGTTCTGATTGGCCACTCAGGCGTGGGAAAATCAAGCCTGATTAACTGCCTCGCCCCAGAAATTGACCTTACCGTTGGCGATATATCCTCTTATTCAGAAAAGGGGAAACATACCACAACATACGCCCGGCTTCTTGAACTAAACAACGGTGGTTTCATTGTTGATACACCCGGAATTAAAGAGTTTGGCCTTGTTAATATTGAGCCCTTCGAACTATCTTTCTATTTCCCCGAAATGAGAGAGCCGCGCCGGAAGTGCAAATTCAACAACTGTACACACAGTCATGAACCAAAATGCGGTGTTATTGAAGCGTTCGAACGGGGTGAAATCGATCCTCAACGATATCAATCCTATTTGAATATGCTGGATGGACTTGATTCCTGAGAGATTTTGTCCTTTGTTTTTAACTTATTTACTATTTATCCGATAAGTACAAGAGAAACCGTTCATAAATAAACTCATGATGAAAAAATTACTTTTATTACCAGCAATTCTTATGTCACTGCTTTTCTCGTATAGCAGTGTAAAGGCTCAGGTCGATGATGTTGGTGAACTATTGCGAAGTGGCATTAATGATTCAAATCTTCTGTTAGAAAACTATCTGGATCCTTATCTCAATGGCTTTGGAGCCAATTTAAATACTGGGTGGAACAACTCAGCCAGACCTTACAAAAAATTTGGCTTTGACATTCGCGTCAACGCCGCCTTTTCTATCATTCCGGAGTCAGATGAATTTTTTAACATATCTGAGCTTGAAACACAATTTCAGGAGATTGAGGTTCTTAACGATGCAATACTGACGCCCACAGTGGCTGGTGGGAGCGAAAACAGGGCGATTATAGGAAGAACGTATATCAATCCAAGTAATGGACAGCAGGAAGAGTTGTTCTCATTTGAAATGCCTGACGGTACCGGTTTTGGCTATGCTCCCTCCCCTATGATACAGGCGACCGTTGGATTGATTAAAGATACGGATGTTTCACTCAGACTGGTACCGGCTGTAAGTTTGCCAGAGGTTGATGGTAAGGCGAGTCTGTTCGGGTTTGGTGCAAAACACGGCTTAAACCAATGGATACCCGGTGGATCTCTGCTTCCTGTTGACCTCTCTGTCCAGTTCGGCTATACGAAATTCAACTTTGATATTGCTACTGAAGTAGATCCCGAAAGTGGTTCTGATATTTACAATCAGTATGACGCCTCCGAATGGGATAATCAGGAAGTTGCCATTGAGTCATCCGGGTATACAGCAAACCTTCTCGTGGGTAAATCACTCCCAATTTTAAGCGTATTTGCAGGATTAGGGTTTCAAAGTTCTACAAGTGATGTTTCGGCAAGCGGCTCTTACCCTATCACAGTTCCCAATGAAGAGTACAATGGAACCACACGCACTGAAACAAAAGCGGTTGAAGCTATCACAGATCCGATCAACATATCAGTAGATGGCTCGAATTCAGTTCACGCGCTTGTAGGTTTCAGACTCAGATTAAGCATCATAGCTATTTCAGGATCATATACGATCTCAAACTATCCGGTAGCTAATGTGGGGGTTGGGTTAAGCTTCAGATAACGTTATTGAGCATCGAGGATGTTTTTGATTTTCCCCGGCTGACGACTATTTTCGAACGGATATTTTTTGTTCATTTAATCATCGACCAGGTTAATCTCGTGAATTCAGACTCTGGCAGGATCTTGCCATCCGGCAAGAACTCTACCAGGTCTATAGTTAGTGCGCATCCAGCCAATTATCAGCCAGGCCCATCTCCACATCAAGCGGAACATCCAGTGAATATGCGTTTTCCATCATTTCCTTGAGCTTCTCCGGCAACTCTTCAGTCTCATCCTGATGGATTTCAAATATCAACTCATCATGGACCTGCAGGAGCATACGGGATTTGTAATCTGAATCACGCAGGAAGTCGTCGATCCGAATCATGGCCAGCTTGATGATATCAGCTGCCGTACCCTGAATAGGCATATTGATTGCTGTTCGTTCAGCAAAGCCCCTGACATTCCAATTTCGTGAGTTGATGTCAGGGATGTAGCGCCGTCGTCCCAGAAGAGTCTTAACATACCCATTATCTTTAGCCTCTTTCACGGTGTCGTCAATATAGGTTTGAATGCCCGGAAATCTCTCAAAATATTGATCGATCATCTCCTTCCCTTCATCATTGCTGATTCCCAACCGGCTTGCAAGTCCATATGCACTCACACCGTATGGAATCCCGAAATTAACCTCTTTCGCTTTTCTGCGCTGATCTGCCGTCACATCGTCAAGAGAATCAAGGCTAAAGACTTCTTTTGCTGTACGGGAGTGAATGTCTTCGCCATTCTTAAAGGCTTCAATCATATTTTCATCGCCGCTTATAGATGCAATAACGCGAAGTTCAACCTGCGAGTAGTCAGCTGCAAGCAACTTAAACCCGTCGGCCGGCACAAACGCTTTTCGAATTTCGCGGCCGCGTTTGGTTCGGATCGGTATATTCTGAAGATTGGGGCTTGAGGACGACAGTCGTCCCGTAGCTGCTACCGTCTGATTCAATTGAGTATGAATGCGCCCACTCTCCTTGTTCACCAATTTTGGCAGTGCATCAACATATGTTGACCGAAGCTTGCTGAGGCTGCGATAATCAAGTACTAATGATGGCATTTCATATTCAGGAGCAAGTTTTGTCAGTACCGATTCACTTGTAGAGTACTGACCGGTTTTCGTTTTCTTTCCGGCCGGAAGCCCCAGCTTGTCAAAGAGAACCTCACCAAGCTGTTTAGGAGAATTCAAATTAAACTCCTCTCCCGAAAGGTCAAATATCTTCTTCTCAAGCTCTTCAAGATCATGTGTAAGCTCTTCCGAGAACTGCTCCAGCATTTCCACGTCCACGCTTATACCTTCTTTCTCCATGTGAGCAAGAACGCGGATCAATGGGAATTCGAGTTCATTAGCGATCTCCTTCAGCTCATCATCATCCAGTTTATCCTTTAACACTTCCCAAAGCTTGTACGTAACGTCGGCATCTTCACATGCATACTGTGCCACCTCTGAGTACGGAAGTTCGTCCATAGACTTTTGCGACTTCCCTTTTCCGATCAGCGTTTCGATGGAGACGGGCTTGTAGTTGAGATAGGTCTTCGCCAGTGCATCCATGCTGATTTTTTGTGATGCATCCAGAAGATAGCCGGCAACCATAGTATCAAACACCGGCCCTGCTACTTTTAATCCGGCACGTAAAAGCACGAGGTAGTCATACTTAAAATTTTGCGCTACTTTCAGGCTATTAGGATTTGTCAGCATCGGTTTTAATAAACCGAGTACATCTTTCTGCGAAAGCGCTCCTTCAACGTTTACAGGAATGTAAAAAGCCACACCTCCCTTCGCTGATAATGAAATTCCAACGAGGTTTGCAACGATCGGATCGGTGCTGTCGGTTTCGGTATCAAACGACAACTCTTCTGCCTTTTTCAGCTGTTTTACAACATTTTGAACCTCCTCTTCAGTAACAGCCGTTGAGTAGTTCACGTCAGCGTCTTCGAGTGTATCCGGTCCGCTTTGGTCTTCACCGCCGAAAAGGGTTCCCTGCCCGCCGGGTTCTTCACCAAGATATTTTTGTGTCAGCGTTCTGAACTCCATCCGTTTGAAGAACAGCCCCAGATCTTTCTTCTTTGGTCCGTCCCATCCCAGCGATTCCCAGTCTTCTACACCGGGCACATCAGTTTTGATGGTTACCATTTCTTTGGCGTGAAGTGCCTGGTCTTTGAAATTTGTGAGGCCCTCACGCGCACGCTTGGCTTTCATATCGGGAGCAGCCTCGATAGCTTTTTCGAGTGAGCCGTATTTTTTAACAAGTTTCGGCGCCCCTTTTTTACCAATGCCCGGCACACCCGGAATGTTATCTGATGTATCACCGATCATCGCCAGAACATCAATTACTTTGTCCGGGTAGACACCAAAATAGTCCATTACCCCCTCAGGATCGATAATGTTAAACCCGCCATTCTTGTTATCCGGTTTCACCATTACAACATGATCCCGCACAAGCTGCATAAAGTCTTTGTCGGGTGTGACCAGAAATGCCTCCACATGATCCTCATGAGCATCGTAGGCAATGGTCCCGATAATATCGTCTGCTTCATACCCGTCTTGTTCAATGTTCCTGATACCAAACTGTTCAATCATCTCCTTAATCAGCGGAATTCCGACGCGCAATTCGTCAGGTTGCGGAGGGCGGTTTGCTTTATACTCTTCATCCATCTTGTGACGAAAGGTTGGCGCATGTGTGTCCCAGGCCACTGCAATATGGGTTGGTTCCTCTTCTTCCAACAGTTTGACAAGGGTATTGGCAAAACCAAGGATAGGGCCGGTTGCAATACCCTCAGAGTTTTTTAGCCTGCTTTTAATAAATGCAAAATGGGCTCTGTATGCGAGTGCCATTCCGTCGAGGAGATAAAGTTTTTTCTTCGCCATTAAATTCTTTTACTAAGTTTTGACTACGATTTGATAACGGATTCTGAGACTGAAAATATTCTATCAAAAGATACAACAGAGTCTTAGCCCATGAAAATCTCTGTCAGGTTTAATTCAGCTCTGGTTAATTCTGATGTCCTGCTTCAACATCTTTTGTATATTCAATGAATGCGAATCGAATACAGTTCGTATTCTGTAATATTCAATAAGATTCCTAAACCTTAAACGTACGATCTGTGCAATTCGCCAGCTCTATTGTTGTTCCAACTGACTTCTCTAAAAAGTCAAAAATAGCTATTCGTTACGCCTGCGAAATTTCCAGCAATACCGGTGGGGAAGTACACTTTTTGAATGTCATTGAAGAGCCCTACGATTTCCCCTCACGCGTTCAGGAAATTCTCGAGGCCCGAAAGCAGGAACACGAAGAAAAGCTCTCAAAGATCATACAGGAACTGCATGCTGATGATTCATTCCGCATCATAAAAATGAAAGGTGTTGTAAAAACCGGGAAAGTACTGTCGACCACCCAACAGTTTGCCCTTGACCACGGCCACAACATGATTGTCATAGGTCTTGGAGGCGAAGCTGATTTCAAAAAAATTCTGTACGGAAGCATAACGAACAATCTTCTCATGACGAGTGAGATCCCCGTATTGGCTATTTCAAAACATATTCATTACAGAGAACTTAAAACAATGCTGTTTGCCACAGATATGAGAAAAAAGGATGTAAAACAGATCAAAAAAATGCGCGAGTTTTGTCTGGATATTGGTGTAACACTTAAACTTATTCATATTCTGGAAAACCAAGAAGATGTTGATGAAAAAAAACTGATCAGTTTTAACAAAAAACTGAAAAAGATTACAAAGGATCCCAATGCGGAAGTCATCATTCACAATGGGGTCTCTCTCACAGAGGGTATTACCGATTATATTGGCAATGACAAACATACGCTTCTGGTGATGACCCGCTATAAGAAGAAGTTTTGGGAGTGGGTCTTATCAAATAGTACCGTCAAAAATATCGCACAAATGGCGTCAGTGCCTCTGCTGATGCTTCCGGCCGATGTTTAGATTAGTGGTTTAACTCTTACCTCTGCTTAGATGAATCGGTACAAGAGAGACTTGCTCAGTTACCATCAAGTTATTATTATCTTTAGTCTTACATTAAAAGACTGTATAACGAAGTACTACTTATCGAATAGCAACTCAGGTAATCACAATCCTCTTAAATAATAATTACATACGTCCCAGCACCCATCATACCCACATATGAGTTTAGCAAAAGAATACAAAATTGTTGCAACGCCGCTTAACCGTGATAAGGTAATATCATTCTTAAAACCACCGTCTGATCAGCCGAAAGGGAAACGAGTCAGAATTATTGGCCAGCGTCCGAGTCTTGCATCTGAAATTGAGTGGTGTGAACGACTAAAAAGTGATCCGACTATCAGAAACCTGATGTGGAGAGATCATCCGGATCAATTTATTGAAGAGACAACGACTGACCGCATCATTCCGGTTGAATTTATTCTCGATGATGAGGAGTACATGACCCGAAACCTGGGTGGATGGAGCCCTGTTTATTTTGGGCTGATTGAAGCAGATGAGAATGCCTGGAACAGCGATCCAATGCTAACCGAATCAAAGGTTTTGACAAACTACGGAAATGAAATTAAACATTTTGGTCCTGATACTCAGCTCATACAATCTCGATTGATGAAAGAGTTTGGGACGGATGATGTCAAGGTCTTAAGTAAAGCCATAATCCGACTGCATAATTGGCGAAAAACCCACCGTTTTGCACGTTCAGCAAAGGATATGATGGCCTGTGCAGATTTACTTTATCCGGAGCTGATGGACGGTGGCATTTTTTCATCACCTGACGGCACAGCTCCTGCTGTACCACAGGCGGTTCTGATTGATGAACTCATGAGTCAGCTTGTCCGTATTGAACTCGCCCGCCGTTCATTTGTCGCAAACGGTGATCAGAAAGCTGCTGATAAAATAGCTAACTGGCAGTCCTCTTATAAGAATGAACATGATCTGCACCTCATCCTTAAAGGCGAATATGTAATGGGGCGTCAGCGAAGGAGTACAATTTTAATTGCCGGCGGACTTGGTATAGTAGCCAAGCAACCGGGCGCTGAACCCTTTCACGAAGCTAAAATCGGTGCCTATACCCATAATGGATCGCCGGAAAACTGGCCTGTTTTAACCGGGAACGGTGCGATCGTTACACCGGCGGGACGCATGAGTCTCACTATTGAGCAGGGTCTGGTACTTCGGCTGAATCATGTCTTTGGACACAATATAAAATGTATTTCTGCACTTGGATTTATCATTGAACCCTATGTGTCGGGCCCCACTCTGCAAGAGTACCTGCTTGATGATCCATCCCGTCTGACACCCGATCTTTATGAATACGTGGTGCTGCATCAGCTTATTTGCGAAGAGCTCGGTGTTGAGAACGGAGACTGGCATTCAGCGAATTTCATCGTAATTGGTTCTGAATCAAGTCCGTTTATAAACGGTGTTCCAAAAATGATTCACATCGACTGGGGTGCCGCACGGCCGCTTAAAGAGGGTGAAAAAACTATTGAAAAACAGCTTGGACGGATGAACCAGGTCCTTAACATCGGATTCTCTTTTCAGGATGGACATCTGGCTTCAGAAGTTGAAAAACTGCATTCAAATATCGTTGAAGACGAAGAGCGATTAATAGAACTACGGGACCTGGCTGCAAAAATCGTTAATGAGCAATAGACACACTATGACAAACACCAACGACTGGTGGAAATCTGCCGTTATTTACCAAATCTACCCGCGTAGTTTCCAGGATTCAAACGGTGATGGTATCGGCGATTTGAATGGAATCAGAAGCCGGCTCAACTATCTGAAATGGCTGGGCGTCGACGCTGTCTGGCTCTCCCCTGTTTATCCGTCACCCATGGCAGACTTTGGATACGATGTGAGCGATCATTGCGATATTGATCCCATGTTCGGAACACTCGATGACATGGACCAACTCATTGAAGATGCCCATCGCAAAGATATCCGCCTGATTCTCGATTTTGTGCCGAACCATACCTCCATCGAACATCCGTGGTTTACCGAATCACGCAGCAGCCGCAACAATCCGAAGCGTGACTGGTACTACTGGAAAGAACCGGCTGAAAATGACGGGCCGCCCAATAACTGGCTCAGCCGGTTTGACGGTGAATCTGCCTGGAAATGGGATGCACAAACTGAGCAGTATTTTCTTCACACGTTTCTGGTTGAGCAACCGGACCTGAACTGGCGCAACCCGGAGGTAAAACAAGCGATGCTTGATATCCTTCACTTTTGGTATAATCGCGGCGTGGACGGTTTCCGGGTCGATGTTTCGTACCGGGTCATGAAAGATCCAAAGTTTCGTGACAATCCCGTGAACCCTGACTGGAAACCGGGAATGGATAAATCATTCAGGCTTATAGAGAAGTACACCAAGAATACGCCCGATATTCACATGTTTAACCGCTGGATTCGGGAAACCAATGATGAATATGACAATCGAGCAACAATTGGTGAAATGAACCTGACCATTCCGGAACTTGCACGCCATTACGGAACAAAAGAGCAGCCGGAATTTCATTTGCCGTTTAATTTTCGGCTGATATTTACAGATTGGGAAGCTGAAAACGTTCGGCAACTTATGGATCAGTTTGAGGAGACGGTACCTGATCACGGCTGGCCAAATTGGGTGCTGAGCAATCACGATCAGCCACGATTTGCTACGAGAGCAGGAACAGGTCAAGCTCGTAACGGCTTGCTTTTCCTGCTAACGACAAGAGGCACACCCACGGTTTACTACGGCGATGAACTCGGTATGCAAAGCGTGGAAATTCCACCTGATAACGTTCAGGATCCATGGGAAATTTTATCGCCAAATATGGGACTGGGCCGCGATCCCGTGCGGACACCCATGAGGTGGGATGCATCAAAACATGCCGGTTTCTGTAGTGATGATGTCAAACCGTGGCTGCCGGTTGGTGGCGGAAGTGATAAACTGAATGTTGAAGTTCAGAAAAAAGAGAATCAGTCCACTTTGAACTTTGTGAACAAAGTAACCCAGCTTCGGCAAGTTCATTCCGCATTAGCAGCAGGCAGCTGCGAAACTCTAAAACTCAGTAAACCCGTCCTGGGCTACATTCGGAAAAATAAAGTGGCCGGTGAATCCTATCTGATTCTACTCAACTTCAGCAGCCACCCTCAAACTGTTGACATCCAGTCATCTCTATCGAAATCACTCTCATTTAAAGCCAACAGCATTTCATTTTCAACCTGCCTGATTTCAACAAAAATGGATAATAAAACAGAGTATAATGGTAAATCAGGCACGCTCAGTCTTCGTCCAAATGAAGGGGTAATTCTCAGTTGATCATTT